>Ga0209084_1000115_pt1 | contig 74993 bp, 74 predicted proteins | sample C_130820_MF_Meta_FD_187309 | JGI IMG/M metagenome (GOLD analysis project Ga0209084, IMG submission 187309) | Freshwater microbial communities from Lake Croche, Canada to study carbon cycling - C_130820_MF_MetaG (SPAdes) (version 2) | ecosystem: Environmental > Aquatic > Freshwater > Lake...
CAGTGAAACCAGTTGGACCAGTGAAACCAGTTGGACCAGTGAAACCAGTTGGACCAGTGAAACCAGTTGGACCAGTGAAACCAGTTGGACCAGTGAAACCAGTTGGACCAGTGAAACCAGTTGGACCAGTGAAACCAGTTGGACCAGTGAAACCAGTTGGACCAGTGAAACCAGTTGGACCAGTGAAACCAGTTGGACCAGTGAAACCAGTTGGACCTGTAAATCCGGTTGGACCTGTAAATCCGGTTGGACCTGTTCTTCCAGTTGGACCTGTTGAACCTATTACACCATTTGGTCCTGTAGGTCCATTTAGTTCAAGAGATACTGTTATATTATTGCCAATTCCAAATAATGACGATGATGATATAACGCCTAAACTTGTTCCTGATATAAACACAACTGGTATATTTATAAATGTTGTTGCTGAAACTGAGTAAGTGTATGTATCATAAGCTACACGATATATACCAAAATTACTACTTGTATAATTTTGAGAAAATCTTATATAACTTCCAACTGTAATTGTATTCAACCATGCTGTTTCTAAAACTCCTTGTATATCAGTTAAACTAAAGCAAACTGTATCATATTCATTCATAACATTATTATGAGGATAATCTAAATCATACGCGAATGATATATTTCCAGAAGCAAGATTTGGTTTTGGTATGCCAGGTAGAGCTGCACTAGTATAACTTGTAGCAGCCGCTAATTTATATAAAACAGTATTACCGCCAAAATTACCTCCTATTCCTGTTGATCCCGTACTTCCTGTAGTTCCTGTTGATCCGGTTGGACCAGTAAATCCGGTTGGACCAGTAAATCCGGTTGGACCTGTTCTTCCAGTTGGACCAGTAAATCCGGTTGGACCAGTAAATCCGGTTGGACCAGTAAAACCAGTTGGACCAGTAAATCCGGTTGGACCAGTTCTTCCAGTTGGACCAGTAAATCCGGTTGGACCAGTAAATCCGGTTGGACCAGTAAAACCAGTTGGACCAGTAAATCCGGTTGGACCAGTAAATCCGGTTGGACCAGTAAATCCGGTTGGACCAGTAAAACCAGTTGGACCAGTAAATCCGGTTGGACCAGTAAATCCGGTTGGACCTGTTCTTCCAGTTTCACCAGTTGGTCCAGTTGTTCCGGTTGGACCAGTAAATCCGGTTGGACCAGTAAATCCGGTTGGACCAGTAAATCCGGTTGGACCAGTAAATCCGGTTGGACCTGTTCTTCCAGTTGTTCCAGTTGGTCCAGTAAAACCGGTTGGTCCAGTAAAACCGGTTGGTCCAGTTGTTCCGGTTGGTCCAGTTGTTCCAGTTGGTCCTGTTGTTCCGGTAGGTCCTGTTGTTCCGGTTGGTCCAGTTGTTCCAGTAGGGCCTGTTGTTCCAGTTGGACCAGTAAACCCGGTAGGTCCAGTTGTTCCGGTTGGTCCAGTAAAACCAGTAAAACCAGTTGTTCCGGTTGGTCCAGTTGTTCCAGTGAGGCCGGTTGGTCCAGTAAAACCGGTTGGTCCAGTAAAACCGGTTGTTCCGGTTGGTCCAGTAAAACCAGTTCTTCCAGTTGGTCCAGTAAAACCAGTTGGTCCAGTAAAACCAGTTGTTCCAGTGGGGCCTGTAGGACCTGTGAAACCGGTTGGTCCAGTAAAACCAGTTGTTCCAGTGGGGCCTGTAGGACCTGTAAAACCGGTTGGTCCCGTTCTTCCAGTTGGGCCTGTCATTCCTGTAGGACCTGTGAAACCAGTTGGACCTGTAAATCCGGTTGGGCCTGTCATTCCGGTTGGACCTGTTGTACCTGTTATTCCAGTAGGTCCAGTTCTTCCGTGTAAATCAACATATTCTTTATTTGCTAACTGAGGATTATTACTAGGCATAGTTATACATTCTGGAACTTGTGTAAATGTCATTACACCTGAATTATTAATTTCTATTTCTGAAGTTGGATTACTATTAGCATAAAAATATATATTATTAGAAGTATCTAAAGTTAAATTATTATTGACTCCAGGAACCGATGAAACTTTTCCGGCTGTTATTAACCATGGACGCGTATTATCATTTAAATGTGGTTGGGACGACATATATTAATATAATAGATTAAATATTATATTAAATTTAAACTCATGTAATTTTATATTAACAAGATATTTTTTTAAAACTCCTGCTATATCCCGCCATTTTTCTTTGAACCATCGGGACAATCTTTTCGGTTTCTCATCATCCGTATAAGTTTCACCCATATCTTTATAAAGTCTCACAATATATCCACTCTTATACGCAGAGGGTTTGTTGTAAATTGCGTCGGCGGTTCTCTTTGCCTCCTCGTATAGAACGAGATTATCAACAATCGGTATTCACTATATAAAAGGATTATATTATACTGCGTTGTTGAGAGAAGAATTAGATATAGTAGGTAAAGGTGGATGAACCATCCTAAACTTCTCTTCTTTTTCTTCTGCCTCTGTATCCCTGATGATTTTAATACAACCACAAGCAACTTCTTTATATTTAGATTTATACGCCATACTCACTAATTTAATAATCATTCCTGAAATAGTGGTGACAAAAGCAACCCAGAATACTTCACTCAACATATTATAATTAAAGAATTAAATACCAGCCCAAGCAATACTATTATTATATATACAACTTTGACCTGTGCCTCCTTCTGTGATTTTTAAAGTGTAATTTGTAGTTCCAGCAGAAAGAGCAGTGACATTATCAGTATAAGGCGGTGCGGTTGTTTTATTAACGCTGTGGTCGCCTGTTCCTATAAACGAATATGTTAATGCTCCTCTTTGATTAGTATATATATTTGGAGAGTTTCCACTAACCGAAGCATACACACCACCAACAACATTATTCGTCGGTGCTAAATTATATCTTATACTCGCACCAATACCTGTTTGAAATTGACCCAAACCAGTAGAACACCATACAAATTGAAAAGGTGCTTGATTTACTAAAAAAAAACCGCTCATATATATTAAGTTAATATATTTATTCCTACAATATAGACAGAGTTAATGTAGTAGATATTCATTACTGCGGTTGAATTTGCTGAAATAGTGAAATTGCTACTAAAAGTGGTCTTCACTCCTGAAATACCTGTATTAAAAGTTAAAGAACCACCAGCACCAGTCGTGATATAAACCATATAAGACCCACCTGCTACTGCGTTTGAGAATGCTACTGCCGACTGCGTAATTGCGGAGGTAATTGCCGTAGCATTATAAAAGTTTCTAAAAGAAGTAGATTGAAAATTAAGAGTGAGAGTGGTTGCCACGAATGTATAATTATTCACTGGATTTGCGATATTTGTTCCGTTGCTATTTACCGAAAAATAAGTGGAAGAAAGAGAAGTTGGATTAGGTGACCCAAAAGCATATGTTCCAGCAGTTCCAATTCCATACGATAATAATCCAGCATTATTCAATCGTAAAATATAAGGAGAATTTGCGGAATATTGGTCTGTATTATAGAACATATCCGCATACCCAAGATTATCACCAATACTCGTTTGAAATCCAACAACCACCCCATTCTCACTTCCGTTTGGAACTAATTGCGTCGCCATATTACAACAAGACCCAAGCATATTAAAATTACCAGTTGAATATGGTGTCCCTGATGGTAATGGAGTAAAGAAACTACTGGATAATTCCCAAGAAGGAAACGCAGTAATACCCGTTCCACCAGTTCCGCTTCCTGCTCTTCTTATATCAGTAATAGCACTATTAGAATTACCTGTATTTGTAGTTTGAATAATTAAATTATTATTTGTTGTTCCAGTATTGTTGTTTGATTGTATATACTTTGTGCCAAACCCACCAGTATTAATAATTAAAGCACCAGTAGAAGCGGTTTCAGTCCCGTCGCTTACCAAAAAATAAGGGTTTGTAAGAGCATTCGTAGAAGGATTATATTGTAAATACTGACTATCCACACGCAGAACATTATTGGAAGAAGTGGTGGATACAAATGTGGGATAGTAAGTCCCAGCAGTAGTAGTAGTATTCGTAATATTAATGAGGGCCGCTGAACTTGCGTTCCCGCTCAAATCACCGACAAATGTGGTTGTAGTTAAAGCACCTGTGCTTGGATTATACGATAAAGGGGTTGTCGTATCGTCAATAAAAAGACCCTTGTTTCCTGCTCCACTTGTTTTCACAAAAGTAGGATAAACAAGAGTAGAAGCATTATCCGTTCCAATCACAGCATTCGTAGCATTCGTAGCATTTCCAGATAAATCGCCTACGAAAGTAGTTGTTGTTAAAACTCCTATGCTTGGATTGTAAGACAAGAGTGGAGCAGTAGTACTATCGCTATAAAGTGTTGCACCACTCCCAGCACCACTCACCATTACTGGATAATAAGTTGCTGACGCACCTGTGTAAGCAGTAATATTCGCAGTAGTCGCCCTTGTTGCTGTTGTGGCGTTCCCGCTCAAATCACCGACAAATGTGGTTGTAGTTAAAGCACCTGTGCTTGGATTATACGATAAAGGGGTTGTCGTATCGTCAATAAAAAGACCCTTGTTTCCTGCTCCACTTGTTTTCACAAAAGTAGGATAAACAAGAGTAGAAGCATTATCCGTTCCAATCACAGCATTCGTAGCATTCGTAGCATTCGTAGCATTTCCAGATAAATCGCCTACGAAAGTAGTTGTAGTCAAAGCACCTGTGCTTGGATTGTAAGTAAGAGGGGTTGTAGTATCGTCAATAAAAAGACCCTTGTTTCCTGCTCCACTCGTTTTCACAAAAGTAGGATACACAAGTGTAGAAGAATTATCCGTTCCTACTACAGCATTCGTGGCGTTCGTGGCGTTCCCAGATAAATCACCTATAAAGATAGTAGCAGTTAAAGCACCTGTGCTTGGATTATAAGACAAAGGATTTGTAGTCTTATCCACTTTTAGAGGTAATTTACCTGTATTATTAGAGACAAAAACAGGGTAAAAAGTATTATTAGTATTATCGTCTTGAATAAGAATATTTCCACTTAAATCTCCTGTAAAAGTGGCTGCTGTAATAGTATTTGTAGAAGGATTACAAGATAATCCACCAGTCTTTTGAATAGCATTTATTCCATTTGCTGAACTGTCGCTAAAATTGAGATAGTATGTTGCATTCGTACTCGTATTATTAGTTGTATATCCGTTTTTATTTATTGTATTTGTAGTTGTTCCGTCGGTTATTACAATTCCATATGTATTTATTGTGTTTGTAGTTGTATTTGTATCTGAATTATTGGTTATTACAATTCCATCCCAAGAATAAGTAGATTTTTGAATACTTACATTTATAGCAATTTGTCCTTGGTATATTCTAAATTGTATACCGGTTGTTGAAGAATTATAAAATTGTGCTGTTGGCCATACTTGAAGTAAGTTATCGCTAAACCCAAAAATTTTAGCTCCTTCATTCACGTAGAAATCAAAGCTATCTGAATCTCCTCCACTATAATTATAACTCAAACTTGCGCCTTGAAGAGCCCCTGAAAAAGAGTCAGCAGTTCCACAAGTTAATTTAATTTCTCTTGTAATACCTGTAGAGAAACCCTCGCTCCAATTTTGATTATACATTTTAAAACCGTTTAACCAATCTACAGATGTAGCAACAAATCTGTTATAATCATATTGAGAATGATTGATTTGTGATATGAATCCTCCATCAGGACTTCCTGATAAAGTAGGAAAATAAGGTGTATCAACAGTAGGATCACTACAATAAAATCCTGATACGGCATATTGTCCAGAACTATTACTATTTGTATCACCAAAAACAGCTCCCGAACCTTGGATAGTAGAATTATAACCACTAGTATCTGTAAAAGTTAATGTTCCTGATTGAAGTTCACTTGTAAGTGTCGTTCCATCTGTTATAATCAAATTATAAGGTTTCAATGTATTTATGGAACCAGTTGAATCGCTTAATGATATAGTTGGCACATTACTAGAAGCACTATGACCACTATCTATTAATACTCTATTATTTGTAGCATTTAATTGATCAACTAATTCGACATGGAAAGGATCTTGAGTATATTGAAGTGTATTTCCTGGATTATGAACAGTAACACCACCAGCAGTCATTTGACCTATAACTCCACCAGCATCAGTTAATGTAATAGATGAATATAATATTTCATTTTTTGTTGCTACTCCATCTGATAATATTATTTGAGAAGTATTATTGTATGGAACTAGCGATATATATGCGTCATTTAATGAGCTATCCATATAAATATTTGTTGAACGCAAAGCATTTCCATTTGTTTCATCTACCCATATTCCGTATAATCCTGGAGGTAATGGATCTACGCCATTTTGCGGTGTCAATGCTAAATACGTAGGATCTATACCACCAGTTACATTTAATTTTCCGTCAATATAAACATTTCCATTATAATAAATTCCTGTTGGACCAGTAGGACTCCAATAAATATCACCTGGTCCGGTTGGTCCTATTGATCCGGTTGGTCCTGTTGATCCGGTTGGTCCTGTAACTGTGCTTGCTGAGCCTGTTGGTCCTGTTGGTCCTGTTGGTCCTGTTGGTCCTGTTGATCCGGTTGGTCCTGTAACTGTGCTTGCTGATCCTGTTGGTCCAGTTGGTCCTGTTGATCCGGTTGCTCCTGTTTTACCAGTTGGACCTGGTGGACTTCCATATGGTCCTGTTGGTCCTGTAAAACCTTGTCCGGGACTTCCAGTTCCCAAATATTCTTCTAAAATAATACAATTTGTCGCATCTGTTCCACCTATAACTCCTAATGGATGTGCTGATGGACCAACTGGTTCCGCTTCTAATTGATAAAATAATGTATAAGTAATTGGCAATGTAGTTGATGGTTCATGCATATAAACAAATGTATATCCATCTATTAATGGTCCAGAAGCATTATATGTTCCACAAATAGTATCTTGACCTAAAAGACTATAAGTTGCTCCTCCATCAGTTGAAAAAGCTATTCCTAGAGTAAGACGTGTAGCTGTTGTATCACTAGATACATATTTTATTTTAAATTGAACTTTTATTTTACTTATTATACTTTGAGGAGTAATTGATAAAGTATATCCTTGTGATCCACAATCATAACCTGAAACTGGCCATCCAGGTATTGCTGGACCTGGAAGCAAATTTAATGAATTACTAAATCCTGAACTCTTATATACATATTGAACTATAACACCCGGTGCGCCTGTACATCCAGTGGGACCTGTAAAACCAGTGGATCCTGTTGGACCTGTATTACCTAAAACAGCAAATGTTGTTTTCACAAATGAATAATATGCTGGTGATTGAAACCATAAAGTTACATCACTTGGACCTGGTCCTGAATCTGTATTTGTTCCAAATATTTTTAACACGATAGCAATATAAGTAGGAACCAATTGTTTATAATTTATAGCTAGTGCTAATGAATATAAATAGGATGAAGTTGTATCAACTGTAATTATGCTAGAACCACCAGGTGTTAAGTCTACTTCATTTCCAGTTATTGGTTCTATTCCAAATAATTCATAATAAACTTTTATATTTGTGCTACTTGATGAAGCAAATAATTTTAATTCCCATATACCATCTGGAATAAAAGTATGATTATTTAATCCGACAATTGTGTTTGCAAATCCTGCTAAAAATACATTACTAGCATCGGCTGCTATATTAAATGTAACATTTGACGGATCAATTAATGGAACGATTGATAATAATTGATATGATGCGTCAAAATTTGATACAACATTTGATGGTTGTGTTTGGTTTAAATATAATATTAAGCCAGTTGACTCACCATCATATCCTCTAGGTCCTGTCCAACCAGTTGGACCTGTTGGACCTATTGCTCCTGGACTGACACCTGGACAAGGCACAAAACAGTCACATTCATCATGTGCTGGCTCTACATAATCGCACGACTCACCACAATCACATTCATTAGGACCTACATAATCACAATCTGGGCAAGGCACATAATAACCTCCTGAAGAACCACATGAATTATATGGTACTCCATTTATATATGTAACATTCAAATTTGTAACAGTAATAGTATTACTATTTATATTATTTGCGTTTATGTTACTACTCATTTATATATAAAAAGCAAACATATTTTAAATTAATAATTAATTTATTAATTTAAAGTTAGATTTTTAAAGTTAGATTTTTAAAGTTAGATTTTTAAAGTTATAATTTAATTTGGAACAGGAAAAGGTCGCTGGTTTTTTTCTATTACTAAAGGTTCTGGTATGAAGACAGGTCCCTTTTCATATATATTTGCTGTGCCTAATTGTGCAATTTCTGGAACAAAACATGGTGCGGGTTTCACTAAGTTTGTCGAGTTTATTCCAAATAAAAATGATTCAGTATCAGATGGATTGTAAGATAATTTATTCCAAGGCACTTGGGCGGGTAATAAACCGTTTCCTGGTAATCTTGTATTATAAGCAGCACCATATTGTGAGTTGGGATACAAAGTATAATTTTCGAATTGATGAAATTGTCTTTGTTCTAAATTATAATTACCTGAAGTGTTTATATTGCGCGTAGAAGCCATTTATATATATCCACTTTTAAAAAAATCCACTTTTAAAAAAGTGGAGCAAAAATATATTTTTCTGTTTAAAATATACCTTTTAAAAAGGTATAACCAAATAGTAAAAATTTGGCTCCACCTTTTCTAAAGCCGTAGGCGACTGTCTAAAAAATAATAGCTCTTAAATTTCTTATATTTTTTTCTGATATTTGTTCTGTTTCTAAATATTCGCTTATACAAGCATGTGTTAAATACATATAATCATAAGCAAATAAAATCATTAGACCTAATTCTTCATCTGTGCTCATAAATCGTCCTGATAATTTAAGAATACATTCTATTAATTCTTGACAAGATGATATTTGCTCATGTAATTCATGAATAGCTTTATTCATTTCATCTTCATTAAATTCTTCCATGCCTAATATATTCAATAATTCTTGGCGATATAAAGCATCTCTAATTACTTCTTTTTCTTGATCGCTTATTTTATCAGTTTCTAAAAATACGTCTGAAGTATTATAAGTACAATTTACTTTTGTATTATACATATTCAGTAAAATACAAAAATGTGTTTAAATGAGAAAATATGTAAATTAATTACTTTGAATTATAGTAATTCATATCAAAATTTTCATATAATTTAATCATGTGTAAACAAATTTTATCTGGACTATCTGTTTCATCTATTTTTATTGGTTGTAAATGTTTTGTATCTTTTTTTACAACATACCCAATTGTAGTAGTAGGTATTAGTTGAAAAGGTGGATTAGAATTACTATTAACAAATTTTGATTGAAAATTATTTATTACTAAATGAATATGTGTGTTTCTAGCTGGATCATCTGGAAAAATCAAATAATAGTCATCTTCATATAACCCTTTTTTATCCTTTTTAATATATCCACCAGTTTTTTTTTTCCATTCATGTAATAGTTGTTTAACCATACAATCTTTCTTATGCTGAATGTATAAGTAATATAAAAAATATATTAATAATAATAGTAATATAATATAAAATATTATTTGTAATGACCTATATTTCATATTATATTTATAGAATTAATCTTTTCTACCTTTAAAAAGATATAGCCAACTTAATTTTGGTTCAACCTTTCCAAAAGTATAATTAGGCATATTGATATGTGCTGTGTTTATTGAAATAATCTGTATCACGTGTTAGCTCACGAGATGGCACACCACCGCGGATCCATCCATCAGATGCATCATTTTCAATTTTAGTAGCGGAGTTATTAAAAGTATCCTGAACTGCTGGCAAAAGAGGGGTTTGATGATACTTAATATAGCTCTTCTCTCCTAAATTGTTGATACTTCTTTTGTTAACAATTTGCTCACCTTGTTGGATTTGGGCTTCCATAACAGGATTTACAGATCCTCTTCCTAAATAAGGAACAGTTGCGAAGGGGCGGTGAAATAAATCGATGCGGCATCTAGGATTAGTCTGAATGCTTCCGATTTGGAGTCTTGAAGATGTGTCAATATTACATCCACCTGCTCCTGAATTGAAACCGCCATTGTACATGATACCAGGTTGTGTGGTTGCCAACTCAATTTGTGTTTTCATAGAGCAATCCGCAGCAAAAAAATTTTGTGTTCTATAGTTACAGGAAGCAACATTTTGGATATCCGTTTGAGATAAATTACATTGATCAAGTCCAATTCTACTAGGGGTATCAAAGGTATAACTATATACGTTAGCCATTTATATATAATATAATATACATTTTTTTTATTAAATCATTATTATTTTATAATTAATTTTATAAAATATGTTTATTTCTAAATGTCCTCGTTTTTGGTAATAGTTGTTGCTTTTGTTATATTTTTAATGATTTTGTCTTCTTTTTCTAAGTCATTATCTCCTGAACCACCCATTGACTCTATAATCATTTTATTATATTGATCGGAAAATCTGGAAGCTGCTTTAATACAATCTGGGTGTGCTTCTTTAAATTTTGGTAGCAATCTTTGGTTCTTACCGGCTACTCTTTTTATTGCTTTTCGCAGTTTCTTTTTGTCTTCATCTTCTTTTTCCCATTTATTTTCGTCTTTTATATACAATACTTCTCTCTTTTTATCAGTACAATGTATTGGTCTTTTTTCAACATCTAATGCTTTTAAGTTAGATGTTATAATCTTTGAAATTCCTTCTACATAACCTATTTCGCCTACTTTTTCTAAATCAGAAAGCTGAAGTTGAATTGAATCTACAAAATCCATAATATTCATAGCATCTTTACAGGTTTCATTTAAAAAGAACTGAAGATTAAAAGATTTATTATGTGAATTAGTTGTATTATGTGAATGATTTGTGTTATTAGATGGCGCATTTTCTATTACTTTCATCATCATAGTTTTTAATTCTGAATTTTCTTGCATAAGATATTTCATAAATTCTTTTAATTCTTGAATTTCATCTGATTTATCTTCGTTATTTTCTATTTTAGAGCATGGTTGAGGACATTTCTGTTTATGTTTCCATAATCCACCATGTGTTTCATATGATTTATTACAAATTTCACAATTAAATTTATTGCTTAAAAATTGCTTATTTTTACTTCCATTCGCTAAATTTATATGTTTAACACTATTATAATGATTTTTAATATTACTTTTTCTATCGGTATAATAGTCACAAATATCACAAACAAATTTCTTGCTTAAATTTTGCTTAATTTCACTTCCATTTTCTTCCATATAATTGGAAAAGAAAATAAGTTTTCAAAATTTACAAAAAAAATTTATCGTAACAAATTTTGAAATTTTTTTTTGGTCTGACACGCTAAAAATTTTTTATGCAGTGGCGGAAAATTTTTTGGGCCGGGAGATTCAGCTTTTTCGAAAAATGGACAAAAATAAATGTCCATTTTTAACTTTTCCAAAAAAGTCTTGGAAAAAAAAGTGATTTTTCGCCTCTACATGTGTAGAACCACTTTTTTGGCACTTTTTCTGAAAAGTCCAAAATTCCCCTACATTATGTAGGGCCGCAGGGCTATAATTTCTTTAAGTTGTTTTATAAAATATATAATTTTTTATAAAATATGTCGGCCAAATTATTTTCTCAAAATTGACAAGAAATCTTTCTTCATTTTGCCATATATTTGGACCGCATCCATAATAGCCTCCTTCAAGTGACCCTTGATGGTCGATTTCTCTACAGGTTCAACATACGCTACGCGAATGATGCTATAAGTGTCATGAGGATGAAATTTCTTAAAACCACAATAGGTAAGAGTCTTAGTTTCGTAGAATTTGGTATATAAAATAAATTCCAAAACTTTTCCAATAGTATAATCCTCATTTTCGAGGACAATATCAAAACAATTTGACATGGTATTGTCAGCATTTTTGATTTCTAGTTCGTCCTTTTCAATTAAGGTATCCACTTTATTTAAATTATCTATCAGAAGCTGGCAACCAAGATCAACAATTTCATTATTTGTATGAACACCAACAGACTGAATTTTAAAATCAAAGCTGTCCTTTTTAAATAGACGTTTGCCATCTAATAACAGCCAATTTGCCGCCTCAAATTCAACTTCTTTTTCAACCTTCCCCTCGTCCTTCCAAGTTTGCTTCTTTTTTGCCAACTCTGCTTCCTGAATTGCGGTATCAATTGTGTTACCATAAGCGCATGTAGAGACCGCATTAAACATCCCATCTTCATTATTGGTTCCAATATCAAATTCGCAAATAAGGTGAATTTTCTCGCCAGGAATTTCGTCACTAATTTTTGGTCTCAATCTGACGAAATCAATGAAATAACCTGTGTAATCATCGGCAGGAAATATTTCTCTGACTTTTGACTCTGGAAGCAACTTTCCAGAAACCAAATCCTTAATAGTGAAATTTTCAGTTGTTACAAACATAAGTGTATCAGTAGTATTTTCCACATTGACTTCCATAACATAATTTTTAGATGGGAAATCATATGCGTCTTTAATATGAATTGGGATACAACTAAGACGCTGTTTAATAATCTCATTATTAAGACGAGTAGTATTAGCAATGATATTACACTTATTTTGTTCATGCGGACTTGTTCTAAATACAAGCATTGGAATATCAGATAAAATGGTCCTTCTCAAACCATTCGCAATGCTGACATTTACCCCACTAAGAGTAAATCCAAGCGTATCATCTTTAGTATCAAAAGGTTCAATTACTGGGTTCATTGTATGTATTATACATTTATATTTAAATTAATATTTGAAATCAATTTTTTTAAAAAATATTTTACAATATATTTTAAATTATTATTTAAATATTATTTTCAATTAACTAAGTATAAAATGAGCTGTATTTTATATTATAGTAAATATTGCGAAGTTTGTAAAAAATATCTACAAGCCTTATCAAAGTTTCAGTCTCAAAATGAAATCCATTTTATATGTATAGATAAGAGAGTTAAGGATGAAAATAATAAAACTTATATTGTTTTAGAAAATGGACAAAAAATTATTTTACCAGAAAATGTCACTCGTGTTCCTGCTCTATTATTGTTAACAAAAGGATATGACGTTTTATATGGTGAACAGATTTTAGAATATTTAAAACCTCGCCAACAAGTGGAAGTGAGACAGGCGACCCAAAATAATATGGAGCCAATGGCTTTTTCTTTAGGAGGCGGAGATATAGTATCTGATAATTACAGTTTTTTGGATCAAGCCCCAGAAGATTTAGAGGCAAAGGGAAACGGTGGAATGAGACAAATGCATAATTATGTGGATTTACAAACCGCATTTAGTGGACAGCTATCTGAGCCTATCTCTAGTGAACAAAATACAACTATTCGTGGTGCCAAAAAAATGGGCGAAGATGATAACAATCAACAAATGGAAAGTAGAATGAAACGTATGCAAGAAGAGAGGGATGCCGATATAAAAAAACTCACAGGTAATAGACCACCAATGAGTTATTAAGAAAATACTGTATAAATATAAAAAATATTGGATAAATATTATTAATTATTGTAAATTACTATAAATTATTGTAAATTATTGTAAATTACTATAAATTATTGTAAATTATTGTAAATTACTATAAATTATTGTAAATAATATATTATTAAATAAATTTAAAAATATATATAGAAAATAATAAAATGGCTAATATATTAACCGCTTTTAATGATCATTTTTTAGAATTTGTAAATGATGTGATAAATGTTTTTCCCGATGATCCAGATATTTTAACAGCAAAAAATGCGTTTATTTTTGCTAGAAAATCTAATCCTAAGTTGATTGTTAAAATTTGGAAAAAGTATATTGTTGAAAAATATAAAGAAGAAATAGAGGAAGGAAATATAGAATTTTTTATAAATAAGGATTATTCTGATGATATATCAGTATCTAAATATTCGGATAAGATTTCTGAATCAATAGATAGGTTACGTAATCCTATAAAAAATATGGATTTTGTAGATCAGGGTAAAGCAATGAAATATATTCAAAATTTGTCAAAATTATCAGAATTGTGTGACAATCTTTAGAAACAACCTTTATAAAAGGTTGTGCCAAATATATTATAATTTTATAAAAAGTATAACAAAATAAAGTTTATATTTTTTGCTCCACTTTTTTTAAAAGTGGAAAAGGTGGAAGAATATATATATTTTACGGAGTTTGATTTAAATAAATATATTTTATATTAAATAATATGTCAGACAACAATGATGAACAACAAGTTCCTGAGGAATTTATTAAAGTTATAAGAGATTTTGTCGGAGATTTAAGTGTGACTTTTCCTGAGTATGCCTCATTTATTCAGAAATGGTGGAAGAATAAGGAACATTTTGACTATATTGAGGAACAAGAAGATAGACTCTTAGCTATAGAAAAATCTGAAAAAAAATCTGCCAAGCTTATCTTTGAATTTTGTCAGAAAAAAATTCCGCCACGTTTTTTTGATATTTTGTATCAGAATGAAGATATATTTAAGGAAGACTCAGACTTTGATACCGAATTTTTACCACAAATACATTTTAAAAACTTATGGCAATGTGACATTTCAGATAAAACTCGTGAAACTATTTGGAAGTATCTTCAATTGATTACTTTCTCAATAGTAGGTACCCTTGAAAATAAGGAAGCATTTGGCGACACTGCCAAATTATTTGAAGCAATTAATGAAGACGAGTTTAAGGGTAAATTAGAAGAAACATTGTCGCAAATGAAGAATTTATTTGATGTCAGTGGTAATTTTAGTGAAGGTCTAGGTGAAGGTCTAAGCAGTGATGATATTCCAGATCCAAATAAATTACAAGAGCATATTACAGGTATGTTAGATGGAAAACTGGGACAATTAGCCCGCGAAATTGCTGAGGAAACTGCGTCTGATTTAAATATGGATTTTGACAACACTACTGACATGAAAGATGTGTTTCAAAAATTGGTAAAAAATCCAACTAAGTTGATGGGTTTAGTGAAGTCAGTAGGTGATAAATTAGATAAGAAAATGAAATCAGGAGAAATAAAGGAGTCAGAGCTAATGAAAGAGGCAACTGATATTATGAATAAGATGAAAAATATGCCAGGAATGGGAAATATCCAATCCATGTTATCAAAGATGGGGTTAGGTGGAGCCATGGGCGGAGGAGGCAAGATGAATATGGGTGCTATGGAAGCAAATTTAAATCAGCGTATGAAGATGGCACAAATGAAGGAACGTATGCAGGCAAAGGCAGCATCAAATGCGAAGGCGCGTGCTGAGCAAGAGCAAATATCTTGTCAACAACAATCAGCTATTTCGGACGAAGAGTTGATGAAATTGTTTAGTTCTACTGAAAAGGCAGAGAGAACACCAAGAGGTGCCAAACCAGTGGTTGATGATAATAGTAACACAGGTAAAAAGAAGAAGAAGGGTAAAAAATAAATTTAAAATTTCAAATTATAAATAATTAAATAAATTAAAATTTCAATATTTACATAATATATAAGGTAATGAGTGTATATTATGTTCCAAATAAACAAACAGAGTTATACAATATGAGTGAATTTGAAACAGGAACTAAAAAAATAAATGAAATACAATCTGAAATTCATGCGCGTGAGGATTTTTGTAGAAAAGAATTATCCATTTTGAAAAAAGAATTAGCTAGCTATTTAGGAAGTGGAATTACAATCTATATTTTAAACGAAGAAGGTTCTTTATTAGGTGTTTTAAATTTTAATGTAAATCATAATGTAGAAGATAGAATAAAATACGTTTTAATTTCTGGAATATGCGCACCAGCTCCATCGTCAGGTTCTGGAACAAAATTAATAACTTCTATTAAGGCCTTTGCTAGAAGTAATGATATATCACAAATTAAATTATCATGTTATGATGAAGGAGCGAAGGAATTTTATGAGAAAAATGAATTTAGAGTAGTAGGATCAAAGATAGTTGAAGATAGCGATGATGAAGATAGCGATGATGAAGATAAAAAAATAAAATATGATATGCTATATGTTATAGAGAGAGGAGGCAAAAAGAAAAGAAGGACAATTAGAAAAAAAAGAACTATAAGAAAAAGAAAATCTATTAGAAAAAGAAAATCTATTAGAAAAAGAAAATCTATAAGAAAATAGATATTAAATTTAGTAATAAACTTTTTAAAAAAAGATTAATATATATATAATGACAATTTCATTTTGGACCAATGAACCAACCATATTATTTAATAAAGAATATATTTTTGAATTATGGCCTACTACCGATATGTGTTATGAACAGAAATTAAATGCTATTACTAGACTTGTTATTTTGATCACTATTTTAGGATATATTCTAACAATGTCAAAACGTATATTATTAGTTGGAGTTGTAACGCTAGTAGTTATTTTTGTTCTATTTAAGATGCGAAAGGAGAAAGTTACAAAGGAAATGGTAAATGAAGGCTTTAAAGTTTTGACTAGAGAGAATACAGAACAAGGTGAACCATCCTTTGTTAACCCTGTTACTTTAGAAAGTGTTTTAAAATCTGAATTTAAAGAAGGCACTAAGAAGAACCCATTTAGTAATGTTTTATTGACGCAAATTGAAGACGATCCTGAACGCAAATCCGCGCCGCCATCTTTTAATGTTGATGTTGATGAGGATATTACCAAAAATGTTAAGCGATCTGTTCAGATGATGAACCCAGGTATAAAAAATACTAATAAACAGCTTTTTGGAGATCTTTGGCAGCAATTTGAATTAGACCAATCAAATCGTGTCTTTTATAGCACACCTAATACACGTGTTCAACCGGGCGATCAACCTAGTTTCGGGCAATACCTGTATGGCAGCATGTATTCGGCTAAGGAATCTACACCAGAAGGAGCATTCGCAAGAGTACAAGACAATTACAGATACACACTCTATTAATTGTAATAAGTTTTATATTTTTATTATATATTTATTTTTTTAAAATATATGATAATTTAGTTCAAAATATCCTACATAATGTAGGGAAATTCAGGCGTTTTTCTAAAAAGTGCCAAAAAAGAAGTCCTACACATGTAGAGGCAAATTTCACTTTTTTTTTCCAAGACTTTTTTGGGAAAGTTAAAAATGCTGAATCTTCCGGCCGAAAAAATTTCCCGTAACTGCTATTAAAAAAATACCATCTCATACTTAAAAAAAAATTTTTTAATTTATTACGATAAAATTTTTTTTTAAAAACTATTTAAAAATATTGTCGTTGCTTACTTTAGAAAGAATGGCAACCAAAATGTATAAAAAAAATGCCGTTATTTTTTGTTGTGAAATATGTCACTTTAACACATGTAAAAATTCTAATTTTGAAATTCACATTAAAACCAAAAAACACTTAAGCAACATTTCGACAACAATTAGCAACATAGAATCAACCAAAAAAATGAATATATGTGAAAATTGTAATAAAAGTTATAATGATAGATCTGGGTTATGGAGACATAAAAAAACTTGTAAACCACATGAACAAATAGTTAAAACAAATAATGTTCAAAATGATAAACCAGATGATATCCAAATAGAAAATTTAAATGATAAAGATTTAATTATGATGCTTATTAAACAAAATTCAGATCTTATAAAGGAAAATTCTGAATTTAAAAATATGATGATGAAAGTATTTGAAAATGGAACAAATAATAATTAATCTTATAATACAAATTCCCTCAATAAGACATTTAATCTTCAATTCTTTTTAAATGAAATATGTAAAGATGATATGAATATTATGGATTTTGTAGAATCCATTCAGCTTCAATTGTCTGATTTAGAAAAAGTAGGTGAATTGGGATATGTAGAAGGCATTTCAAATATTATTGTAAAAAACTTAAAAGCTTTAGATGTGACGCAGAGACCTGTTCATTGTACTGATAAAAAAAGAGAAACTCTGTATATTAAAGATGAAAATAAATGGGAAAAAGAGGACGATGAATAAATATTAAAGTAGGTTTGGCACCACCTTTTAAGCCGTAGGCGATTGCCTTTAAAAGGTGGTAGAACAGCAAGTATACTGCTTTCCGGCAATTGGGTTACCAACACATCCCTGACCCTCCTGATATGAGCATACTCCATCAGTAAAATAATAATTATTAGTGCCTAATTGACTAGCACAATAATTACACATCCAATCACAACCAGTTCCAGAAGTTACAGTAAATTGAATACATTGGTTTGAAGGTATATCATCGTTATTAAATTCAAAAAAATATTGGCTTTTTGTAATAGCAAAAAAACTGAGAAATAATCCTAAAATACGCATTCTATATATATAAAATAAATATTTTTAAATCATTATTTATAAATTTTTATTCACATTATTCACATATTCACATATTCACATTATTCACATATTCACATATTCACATTATTCACATATTCACATATTCACATATTTAAATATTTAATTAGGATAAAACATGAAGTTCCTAATGCTATATAATTAGTAAATCCAGGTGAATAAAGATATAATTTATATGTATTTATGTTTATATAAGCACATGAATTATTAGTATTAATATTATTACTTATTCCCCAGAGTGTTACTAGACTAATAATATCTAGCGCAACATTTTTAATTAATTTATCTGTATCGGACATAATATAAATATTATTATGAATTATATTTATATTGTTTTATTTTATTTTATTTACAAGATCTAAATATTTGTATCAGCAATAACAGTGTCAACATTACGTTTTCTCATATTAAAATTGAGACAATACATCAATAAAGTCGGCGCCATTTCATTGACATATTTTTGAACCATAGCTGATGAAATAAACAACTGTTGTTCTCGAAGTTCAGTCATGTATTTTTGGTGAAGATTATACATATGAGTTCTATATTGATCCGAAAATTCTTTTAGAGGTTTGTCTCTTTTAACATAACAAGACCTATAATTGGTATATAAAGTATCGGTAAACAAATGAACCTGATCTCTGAAAGTAGAAAATTCCTTTTTATTTTCAGGATAAAATTCCAAAAAGTCCTTTACTTTGCCTTCATTTCTTAAAGAAAGATACTGGAATTGAAGCTTAGGTTGGTTACCTCTTAGAGCGCGAACTTGCTCATATACAGGATTTCTAATTTTGGCTCTTTCACCTGTAAGCTTATTATGAAGGACTACACCTAGAATATCATATGATGTATTCATGGATCCATATTTTTCAATTAACTCAGAATAACTATTAAAATTGTAAATCTTAGGAAATTTAATAATGGTATTTGTTTGCTCGAAACATGGTTTAAATATTTGGTGATCAAATACATGAATAATTACTCTATTTTCATTATTAATATTATTAATAATAGAATATACACCAACAAGATATAATTGCGACTTTTTAAATGGAACTACAATTCTATTATCAGGATGCTGAACTACAAAACTATAGCAATAAATAGGGTTTAACAATTGTAAAACTAACCCATTTTCTTGTGCTGCTTCTAAAAACATATCTCTAAAAGTCTTAGATTTTTTACTACCAGATTTATAAAAACTACATGTAGCACCAACTGTATTTCTAGTGGAAATCTCCCATCCTCCACTTAATCCGATAGCAGGATCCCAAAATACATTAATCATAGTTCCCTCGACAAACTCCTCCGCAATAACACCTTCTGTTTTTTCAGAATATTCCTTTATAAATTTTTCGCTAGAAATAGATTTAGGAGGAGCAAATCCAACTACATTATTTTTGTTATTTACAATGACAGAACGACATAATCCGTAACTAGGAATAAGATCACACGCTAGAAAATGTTTATCATAACGAATAACTTTATATGCCGCATTATTAGATGTTCTACATTCCATTTTATTCAGTTTTAGTATATTTGAAATATTATTTGAATTATTTTCATCTTTACTAGATTGGATAAGTTCATTAAAACCAGGAATAACAGATAAATTGTATTGTATAGAACTCATATATAATAATATATTATCCCTAATTTGTCTTTAAACTATATTAATATATTTATAAAATGATTTTTACTTAAGCATAAAAATTTCTATTATAAATATAGAAACAAAATGTCATCAAAAGAAAAAGAAGATAGTTTAACAGAACAAGAAGAAGAAAAAGAAGTTACTCTAATAGAAAAAGATGAAAAAACAGAAACAAATGATGACAGTGAAGAAACGAATAATGATACTGTTATAGAGCTACAATTAGGAGATATTATTCATATAACAAACCCATTGAATGAAAAACTGAATGACCAATTGTTTGCTATAGACTATATTGATAAGTCAAAAGTTTATTTAATAAATACAGATACTCTTGAACGCATCCGATTAAGTATATCAGAAGATGGTATTCTAGGTGATGGTAATATTAAACGTATTGCTATCAGAAATAGAATGGATAGTCCTAGTTATGCTAGACAAAATGGATTATTGCCAGGCAAGTGGGTAAATATTTATTTTGGCGGTGAGTTTCCAATTATAATAACAGGTGAAATAACTAATTTAGAAAAAGATATGATTGAACTTAAATCTGTAGATGGGGATATATTATATATTAATTTTGAATATAAAGGAATTCCAGAGGATTTACCGATTGAGTTAATAGAAATTAGAGAGAAACCATCTACAAAAGAGAAAAAACTAATTGTGGAGTCAGAAGAAGAAGAAGGCGATGTAGAGGAGTTGGGAGAGTTAGAAAGGGAGGACCAAGGACCTGCTGTTGAAAAAATAGACATTTCTATTCCTATACAAAATGTGAAGGAACAATTGAGAGAATTTATTATTAAAGCAGATCAAATTCATTTTGGTTCCGAAGAGTACGGTCCTATTGTTCAATATGTAGATGTATCTGCTAAAAGTCAACGTTATAGTTTAGAAACACAAGTAGGTGATCTATTAGATGAACTTCTCTCTACTGTTCCAAGCGCACAAAGAACACCAAGAGTGTTAAATAATATTCACGTAATGATCGATCGTTTTAAACAACTAAGACAACATTTTTCTTATTTTGATGCGTATGGTAATGTAGAAGGATTTTTAAGAAAAGAAGCAACCAATAAGCCGCTTGCCGAATATTTTAATAACTTTAAGACAAATTTGTTGTGGATTTTACCTGTAGTAAAAAATATTAAAAAGGTATACGATGCGCAACATATTGATGAGGAAATATCCGATATTGTAAATTTACAAATAGAACCAAATTTAAAAAGTATGACTGAATTAATTAAAAGTTATAATTCAAATACATTACCGACTGATTATAATAAATATTCAAGTTTATATTATGATTTAAATCGTTATTTTACACCATTTGAATTAGTTAGTGATGAAAGTACAGAAATTATAACAGAAAAAAAAATTTATACAGATTTGAATACTATTGTCGACAATTTAGAAAACATGTATTCATCTATTTTTGCTAATAGCATGGTTCGTGATAGAAGATTTGTAATACAAAAATATAATTTAGGCACAACAAATTTAGATACAATTGACTCAACTGGAGCAAAATTTGTGACTATTAGAAGTAATATTACAGATAACGAAACTTTATCTCTCCGTTCTTTTATTACATTACCTGAACCAATAATTCGTTTTTCTAAGATTAATCTTCCTGGAACAAGTATTTTGGAAAAAGCAAATTTGAATGAGCATTTTTTAAACTATTGGCAGATGCTGAAAAAAAATACAAATATGACTACTGTTTTTATAGATAATTTTGATAGTGAACTAGAGATTAATGAAAATAATTTTGTCAATAGTATTAAAAATTATGTTTTAAATTTAGATGAGGAAAGCAAAAGACAATTTTCACAAGATGGTATATATTCAAGATTTGTTAACATGATTATTCCAAAAACTAAAGTATTATTTAATTTGATGAAAAAATATATTACAGGCAAGCTATCTATAATAGATGTTGTATCTTATTTGGAACCCTTTTTAATATATACTGATGATTTAACATATAATCAATATAAAGAAATTGTATCTTTTATAGATGAAAAAATCTCTCAATTTAATAAATCATTTATTGAACGCGGTAGATTATTCAATACATTGGCTTCTATAAGATCAAGTGATCCTATAGCTACTAAAGCATTCTCAGTAATAGAAATACTAAATAAGCAATTACGAAACGATGTATTTGTAGATGGATATGATTTAAATGATCCTCAAAAAACATTTACTAATTCAGAAATTCTAAGAAAAATTACTATTAGAGATTATTCAAAATTATACACAACAGCACTTTCATTACAAAGTGTGCCGCTAATGTTTCCTAGTGAATTTTCATCTCTTTTTGAAGAAGAAAAAAATAAAGTTGCCGAAAAAGCAAAGATAGCAGAAGAGGAAGGAGAAGGCAAATGTAAATCAGTTATTATTGGCAAATATTATGATTCCATAGATGCTTTAAAAGCAGATGATGATAAGTTAATTTATTTTGATAAAAGATATGATAAAACTAATTACGGATTATTAGAAAGTAAGGATGGATATGAAAAGCAAGTAATGACAATGTCTATTGAAGAATTAAGAGCACATATTGTTAAGGATTTAATAGATAAGAAAAAAATGTCGCCATCTGATGCGGAATATTTGGCAAATACTTTAGTAGATGGACATAAGATGGTAATCGACGGTCAATTTGCTGTTTTATATAAAGGTTATAATGAAAAAACAGCATCTGAAATAGATTTTTATATTCGTAAAGATAACAAATGGGTATTAGATAATGAAGTAAGTAAACTAGATGTAAATACAGATGATCCAACAATTTTATGTGAATTACAACAGCAGTGTGTAAGTGTTCCTGGAAAATTACAGGATAAATGTGAAACAACAAAAGAAAATGAACTAGGTTTACAAACTAAATTGCTAAGAGATGTTATAGATGAGTTTGATAGTAAATATAAGATGTCAAAAGAGGATTTTGAAAAAAATATTAAAGGTAAATTTGATTATTTTATGTCTCTTATTGCTATAATATCAAAGATAGAAATAAATCAAATGTTAAAATACAATAATATTAAATATAAGTTGGGAACCTCATCAGAAGAACAAAGTAATCCAAAACCAGTTTCGCCATATAATAAGGTTTTAAGTTTAATTTTAAGACATCCAGATTTTGCTCAAAAACAAAATTATATTATTAAATTTGTAAATTCATATACGAGAGAAGCACTTGAAGGAATAGGACCATTAAGTGAATTTGAAAACAAACACTGGTTATATTGTATAAAATCAAATGTTCATTTGTTACCGACATTTGTATATAATTTGGCAAATTCTTTTGTTGTAGAAGGTCAATATGGTTATTTGGATTATCTAGAATTGGTAAAGTCAAAAATTGGTAAATTAAGTGATGATGGTGATTGGTGGTGTGATCAGCATAGTGGTTGGCCTATTTGTCCAGTAGATTTTGATCTAGAAGAGGGATATGAAGCTGGTTTCAAAGTTTTTACAAGATCCATAATAGAAGAAGAAGCCGGTAATAAAATATTAGCTTCTCTCTCGCAAAAGAGTGTAGTCAAATATGATACACCGGATACAAGAATGATAAATAATATAATAAATACTCTTTCAGTGGCAATGGGAATAAATATTGAAATACAAAAAGAGTTTATAATGAATACAGTAATAACATCTATTCGCGAGACTGTTGAAACAGAAAGTGATTATAAAAAGAAAGTTAGAGAGATGGCAGAAAAAGGAAAAAAAATGATTTCATATGTGGATTTTTATAATACAGCTTTGTTATATTTTACATTAGGAATGTATTTAATAGCTGTACAAACATCTATACCATCAGTTAAAACAAGAAAAACTCATCCAGGATGTATTCGTTCATTTTCGGGTTATCCATTTGAGGGAGCAGGTGATTTAAGCAGTTTAACATATTTAGGGTGTATTGTGAATGATATTAAAGTTTCAAGTGAGCCATGGAATGTGTTAAAAGGTAAAAAATCAGATACTATCATAAGCAAAATTAAAAATACTATAGATTATTTATTAGGATATCCAGATGTAAAAAGAAAAATTGAGGAAAAAACAGAATATTTATTAACAGATACTACATTGGAAATACCAGATGAACATAGTATTACTAAATGGTATCAATTCTTGCCTCCTTTGGTAAATTTTAATATTAGACATCTAGTAAATATTTCAGAAGAATTTAAAAGAGGATTAATATCTGATTTAAGATCTGGGTCAACATACCAGAGAGAAAAATTATTAGTAGTAGAGAGTAAAATAATCCAATTCTCGCTAGCAATTGTTGAAATAATACAAGGAATAGTTAAAAAACAAAATTTATTGCTTCATACAGCAAACAATGAACCATATCTTGAAAATGCTTGTTGTGAAAGTAATGAAGGTGAAAGTGTATTTGAATATTTTTCGTCAAAAAATTCAAGTATAATTGAATATAATGATATTGTGACTAGATTATCAAATATTATGGGAGATGTTATAAGCTATTCAAAAGGTGGAATATTTTTTAGTAATATAAATACAAAAAATCATTATCCAGCAATTACAAATGAATTTAGTGAAGAAACAATTTATTTGGCATTTATTTTTTACTGTAAATTTAAATCATTTATGCCAATACCACCAGATTTACTTCCATTATGTACTGATAAACCAGAACAAAATTTAATTAATCCATCGGATACAGCAGATAGAATAATTGAAAAGTTAAAAAGTGATGGTAGAAATTATACAAATGAACAATTATTGCGACTTTTACAAATTATTAGCAAAAATAATGTGGTAAATATAGATATAAATAAGGAAACCATATCTTCTATTCGTAAATTGTCTGAATTATTAGAAAAAATATCAGATGAGAATGAAGAAGTGATTGAAAGAGCTCTAATTGAATTACTTTTAAAAGCAATAGATACGTTTGATATAGCATCAGAAGAGCAAACAAAAGAAGTAAGAGACTTGAACAACTATTTAATAAGAAGTATTGACATTATGAAAGATGAAATTATTGATTTTGTCGGTAAGAATTATGGATCAACTGTTACAAAGAGTTCTGTAAAAAAAATGACAAAAACAATTGAAAAATTGTCAGAATGGATAGTTGATAATACACAAAGAAACCAGGAAAATAATATTTCTGATTATAAAACCTCTAATATAAATAATTTTTATAAAGATTTTATAGATAATTTTATTAATATTTTTCCAAATATTATTTTGAATGGAGTAGATTATGATAATAATTACATTCCAAGTTACTACGGATTTTCTAGAAATCATAATGCTAAGTTAAAAAATTATATTAGTGATTATTATGAAAAACTTAAAACATTTTATGGTGATCCTACTTTACTAAATATTCTTACAACAATACAAAGATCATGTAAAAATCTATCTCTACTTACAAAATATACTCCATGTTATACAACTATAAGATTAGAAGATAGAGAATTAAAACCGATTTTTGATGAAAGAACAAGTAGATATTTATTTGAATTTTATTTATTGAGAATACTAATTCAGTATATTGAATTATCAGATTTAGATGAGATGATTGTTACAGAAGTTAGAAAAGAGGTAGAAATAACAGATTTATTTTCTGTTGATTTTGTAGAAGAGCAAGAGACGCGTATTGACTTATCAATGACATCACGAAGTGAAATAGATACTAGATTATTGACAGGTAACAAAAAAGAACTTAAACAAAAAATTGCTCAGCTAGTAATAGCTTTTGTGAATATATTAAATAATCAAAAAGATACAATAAATACATCCTATGAAGAAATACAAGATAGAGTTTTTAAATTAAGAGAGAAAGAAAAGGATTTAGTTACAGATAGATTAAAAATAATGACAGATGAGCAAAGAGATACGGATACATTATTGAAAATTAATAAGCTTGGAATGTATAGTAAAGGATTACAAAAAGGTCTTACTACATTGGATAAGGATTTCTATGATGAGGAACAATCATTTAGAGATAATATGGTTAGAGCAGAGAAAAGTATTCGAAGAAAAAATCCAGATGCGAATGATGAAAATATTGACATATTATTGGATGATTTTGTAGAACAAGAACAAGTTAATCAGGAAATAGATGACGAGGCATTTGATATGAGTTTTATGGGAGAGACATATTGGGATGGAAATACAGATGGAAATGATGCTCCTGAAGAAGAATATTCTGATTATGAAGAAGAATATTAAGAATTGTAGATATAAATCCATAAATTCAAAATAAACAAAATAAACAAAATAAATTAAAAAATAAATTTATTTGAAAAATTTTAGTATAATTATAAAATGTTTATAATTATATATATAATATGAGCAAAAATTATATAAGAGAAAATATTACACTCATTGCTGTTATACTATTTGTAATAATTTTTGGAGGAATTCAATTAATGAAACCAGCATGTTTTTATAATAAAGACGGAAGTATTCGTGAATTTGGTATAGGATATAGAAATAAAACAATTTTACCTATTTGGTTATTATCAATTGTTTTAGGTATTTTATGTTATTTAGCAGTTATGTATTATGTTAATTACTCACAAATATTTTAGATAAAAATGTATACTAAACTATTATGGATGATATAGACTATCATATTCATCATATTCATAAATTTCTTCGGATTCTCTATACAATTCAATTTCCTTTTGTTTCTTTAATTTTTCTTCTCTTATTTTTTTAGAAAATTCCTGTTGTTTTAATTCATTGTCCATTTGATTTTTTAATTTTTTTATTTTAGCTTCTCTATTTTCTTTAGTTAATGGTGTATTTTTATAAATTACAATATTATTTTTATCTATATTTAGTATTTTTTTATAAGAAGTCGCATTACTAAATAATTCTTTTGCTAATTCAGTATCAGCCTCTTCAATTAATTTTCTCTCTTCAATACGTTTTAATTGTTCTTGATTAAGAATATTAATAGTAGGAATTATAAACTCAGCATCTTCCCAATCATTCCAGTCCTGAGACATGTAATAAATAATATATATTCTAATATATTATTTATATCCTTTTACACCTTTACTATCTACTGAAATATTATAAAAATATAAAATTTATTTGAATTTTTCTAAATTAATTTTTTTCTTTACTATCATTATATTGTTTTTGTTTACTATCATTATATTGTTTTTCTTTAATTTCTATTTTTTTTAAAGCATATTGTCCACATGGACCACAGTGATCTTCATTTGATAAATCTATTTTAGAAATCATTTGTTTATTACATTGATCGATCTTCCATCTACCCATTGGTTTTGGTAGTTCTTTTGAAAATATTTTTGTTATAATAGTTATTATGTATTTCATAATATATAATAATTATTATTATCTTTAAGTATTTTTATAAATAAATCTAGCATTTTCTCTTATCCGGTAATAGTATAAGTAGTTCCTTCAATCTTGGCTTGTTTTGCTTGATTTTGTTGTTCAACTTGTAAAAATTTCTGATAATTTTGTTCCATAGTTTTTGGATTACTTACACATCCTCTGCTAGTTAATTTTAGTTGAACAATAGAAGTCAATAATATTCCAGTATAAAGATACCACATAGCTTCACCAATATTATCTCTTGTTACAACTAAACTAAAAAGATGATCTTTTATTTCTTGTGAATCAGGTCCAGGAGTTTGATATTTTTCTTTCATTAATGGTGTTAAAATATCCCAATATTGAACAAAATTAGATGGAACTATTTGATTAATTAAGATGGAAGTATTTCCACAAATCTTAATAATTGCGTCGGCAGCATCTTGCATTGCGGCTCTTTTATTTTGATCAATTTCAGCACCACCAGTCATTTCAGTAGAAGGAGAAGCAGGTTTATCACCATTCATTTTCTTTTCAATATCCGGATTAACTAATAATTCAGTTAATATATTATTTGCTTGTCCGGATACATAAAAATAACCTACAACATCTGAAAATGCGCTCTTGAAACCAGGAAAAATAGTTAATATTACAATAACAACACCAAAAATTAAAATCCACGGAATAAATGTAAATACACCAGCGGCACCCATATTTTCAGTAATCTCTCCACCACAAGTTGTTGAAATTATAGAAGCATTTACAATAAATTGAACAACTAGAACTAGAACTAGATAAACAGCTAAATAAAGATAATTTGATTTTAGATGTTTCTTATATTCTTCTTCATTATTTAAAATTTGATATGTTAGGGTTGGTTTTATAAAATAATAAATTATTGTAGTGAATAAAAATGTTACAATATTTAAATAAGAATTAGCCATATAGATAATATGTATAAATTAAAATAATAAATTAAATTAATAATTTATCAATATTTTAATGGAATTTGATAATTTTTCTAATCCAGTATGGCCTTCGCCTAAACCAACACTTACAGAGCCAGGTGTTAAATATTTTTTAAATCAAACACTAAAACAGTGTCATATTGTAAGAGATAATTTTCATAATATTGTTTTCAATGTTGGATTATTAATAGGCTTTTTGGTTATTTTAGGACTAATTTTATTATATAAATACAAAGGTAGATTGTCTCCTGTTGAAGTTGAAAGAAAAAATAAAGAAAAACAGCAATATATTTTATCAAAAATAAAAAATTTTCAAGAAGCCAAAAAAGCAGCACATCAAGAATTAATTACTGGATTGCCAGCATGGGATAGCGAATTTGATATGATACATAAAAAAACATATTAGTATAATTGATAATTATTTTAAAATAAATTATATAAAATACAAAATATAAAATATAAAATATAAAAATAAAAAATAATTATTAGATATTATATAAAATAAAAAATATAAAATATAAAATAATTATTAGATATTATATAAAATATAATATATAATGGCTACTTCTAGAAATGAAATAATAAGTGTTAAAGAAACATTAGATGAATATTTTAAGTTAAAATTGAAATATGAAAATGATATAATGAAAAATAAGAAAAAAATAATAAATAATCATATCTTAAGTAATAAAGAAAAACGTGCTGAATACTTAAAGTTAAAACCAAAATGTATAAATTGTAAAAAACCTGGAGGAACAATTTTTCAAACTGTATTTTTTCCTTCTAGTGATTCAGACGATTCTTCAAGAGAATACAGAGCGCGTTGTGGTGTTGCGGCAGATCCATGTAATTTAGATATTAAAATAAAATTGTATAAAGTAGAATTATTACCAGATATTTTAGATAGTATGGAAAAAGAAATAAAAAATTATAAAAATAATATTATTGATGATAAAAATAAATTATTATTTGGCTATATAGACACCGAAACAGCATTAACCAATTTTGATACTTTAAAAGAAGATGTTAGTTTGACTTCTTCTCTCTATGAAGAATATTTATCTGAGTATAATAAAGTTGTAGATAATCCAGAAAAAAAGCAAGAATTAGACGAAACAATTACAGCTGCTTATATTCAAATTCAGCAAATTAAAGATTGTATAGTTAAAATGAATGAAACAAATAATTCACAATTTGCTCGCGATGCTGTAAATATTTACGATACATTATTAATGCCGCTTTTATCCAAAATTCGTAATTTAAAATACAGTGAAAATATGGTAGTTTATGATGACCGTGATAATAGTTATCATTTAATACAAAATAAACATAGCATAGAAAGCGTATCTTATGGGTCAAGTCAAGATAAAGTTCTTGCTTATAATGTTGGATATCAACCAATTAAATTGACAACACAAAAGAAAAAACCGTTTATGATTATTGAGAGCTCTTCTGAAGAAGAGCCTGCTGTAGAGAATAGTGCTAGCAGAGCTATACCTACAGGAGAAATACCAGAAGAGGAACCTATATATGGTGAGGGAAAAGATGGAATAGCATGGAGGAATAAAGAATATTCAAATATATGGGAAAAAATGCCAGAAAAACTTAAAAATGCTTTGCGAACTAATCCAGAATGGCTTAAAGAATTTATGTATAATTGTGTTAATGCTAGAGCTAAAAATCAACCATGTGTTATTATAACACCTCAAAATATAAAACTGCCGCCAATAGTATTGCCAAATGGTCAGTATGATTTTGGTGTTCCTATTTATAGTGAGTTATTTAATAAATTACCAAAGAATCTACAAAATACATATTTATCATTTTTCTCTGAAAAAGATGGTGTAAAGGACTATAAGATATTAGAAAACTCCATGAATGATCTTGTTGGTAAAGAAGTTGGAATTGATAGAGGATATTTTTAGAGAATATTAAAATTATAAATTAATTAATATATATAAATTATATATGCTATTGAATTATATTTCTATTCCTATATTTTTAATTAGTTTTGCAATTGGTCTCTTTTTTGTTTATATTTTAGGACCAGAAATGAAAACTATTTATGTGTATCCTACTCCTGAAAATGTAGATAAAATTTTATTTAAAGACAAAGCAGATAATTGTTTTACATTTGAAGAACACATAGTTGAATGTCCAAAAGATGAATCACATATATCTAGCATACCCATCCAGAATTAACAATCCTATTTAGATTATATGTTCTAGCATAATAAATATATTATATTTGTATTATATTTGTATTATATTTGTATTATAATAATATAATATATTAATGGGAATACAATTTGGAAAATTTCTTCATACTCAAACTGGTAAAATTGTCATGTCTATTTTATTGGGATTTGGTTTAGCTTCACTTTTCAGAACTGTATGTAAAAATAATAATTGTTTAAATTTTTATGCACCTCCTTTAGATCAATTTAAGGATAAAATTTATAAGAATAATGGAAAATGTGTAAAATATAGCCCAGTAGCAACTAAATGTAGCACAAGTATAAAAACAGTTGACTTTGAATAAAAATCTGTTTGCGTAAATATTATAATCAATCATTCTTTATACTATTTATGAGCGACTCAACAAGCATTTTAGATTTACCTACTGATCCTCTTGGAGGAGGAAGTATTAGTAATAATATAAGTTTATCAGCTTCTGAAATGAATGATCAATCACAGTCACAATCTGCTTTTTCTTTAGATCAAACAACTATTAACCAAATAGTTAATGGGCTTCAACAAGCAACTTTAAGTGGAGCAACACAATTGCCATCAAGAGATATACCTATGACTACAACTGGTCACAGTAATGACCCGCAAATTCAGCCAAATTATGTGCCTCCACCTCCACTACATAATAATGATTATATTAAAGATTATGAACAAACAAATGATATGATAAATAATTATAATTCAAATTTAAAAAGGCAGAATAATATTGATGATGCTTATAATGAAATACAAACACCATTATTATTAGCAGTTCTCTATTTTTTATTTCAATTGCCTTTTTTTAGAAAATTTTTATTTACTTATTTACCGGTATTATTCTCAAATGATGGTAATTTAAATATAAATGGATTTTTATTTACAAGTATTCTATTTGGAGTACTTTTTTATGTATTAAATAAACTTAGTAATCAGTTTAATGCTTTTTAAAATTAATTCTATATTATGAAATAATATATAAAAAGAATATAAATTTATCTTTTGAATACATATATTTTCATTTGTTTGGCAATAAAATAAATCAACTTAAGTTAAAAAAGTTAAAGAATATTTTTATTCCCCGGTTGAATTAATTAATATATATATTACAAATAAATCTGAAACAAAATTTATGGAAAGATTGTTAAAAAATAAAAAAGTATAAAAAGTATAAAAAGTATAAAAAGTATAAAAAATATAAAAAAGTATAAAAAATATAAGGAAATTAATTTAAAATTTTGTGTTTTATTTTAATTTTTTTTTTAACTATCCATTCTAATAAAATGATACAACAATATGTAAATAAATTAATGGATAATTTACCAGACTATATTAAAAAGACTGATAATCCATTAAAAATAGATGTAGTTTTAGATGGTGGCGTATTTAATGGTAGCTATTTAGCTGGAGCACTACATTTTTTAAAAGAAATGGAGAAACGCAAATATATTATTGTTGAACGCATATCAGGTTGTAGTATAGGTTCTATTGCTGGTTTCTTATATACTATGGATAGATTAGATTTAATTACAAATTTATATGAGGAGTTTAATAAAGAATTTAAAGAAACGTATAGTTTAAATATTATAAAATACATAAAAGGTAACCTTATGGAATTTTCAAATGAAGAAAACTTAAAAAAAATAAATAGCAAATTATATATTACTTATTATAATATTATAAAAGGATCAAAAAAAGTAAAATCACAATATAAAAATTGGGATGAATTATCTGATACTCTTATAAAGTCATGTTTTTTTCCTTATTTAATAAATGGTGATTTAGTTTATAAAAATAAATATTTAGATGGAATTAGTCCATATATTTTTAATGAACAACCAGAAAGAAAAATTCTTTATATGGAATTATTTAGTAGTGATAAAATTTGTGGAATAATTAATATAAAAAATGAGAAAACAAATTATCATCGTATTCTTACTGGTTTATTAGATATACATAATTTTTTTATTAAAGAGAGCAGAACAGTTATGTGTTGTTATGTAAATGAATGGAATTTATTTGATAAATTTTATTATAAATTAAAATCAATATTTGAAAAATGTTTTATATATATAATTTATTTTATTATCATAATAAAAAAATATGTAAATATTGATATAAATAATACTATTTATTATAAATTAATATCTAGAATTTCATATGATGTGTTTACTATATTATTAGAAACATATTGTTTATAAATAATATAAGTTCAGAATTTATATTATTTATATTTTATTATACATATGGATTCAATTGATATTGCTGATCTAGCTTTTTCTTTAGCATCGTCATCAGATTTATTATCAAGTCCTTTTAATGAAGTATCTTCATCTATACCAGATATTAATAAAGTGATTTCATCTGTAACAGATATATCTGATGATAGTAGTCCAGGTATTAATATTTATTTGATAGTTGGTTTTATACTTTTAATTGGAGGATTATTTTTGTATAGTTACTTTACAAATAGAGCAAAAAAAGTTACATTTGATGAAAATGTAGAAAATTATTACAATAGCAACTCCTAATAGAGTTCTAGAAATTGTCCTTTTTTCTTATTAGTTTTATTTTTATTACTCTTACTTTTATTACCCTTACTTTTATTACCCTTACTTTTATTAGTTTTTGCTTTTGATTTATATGTTTTTGCTTTTGATTTATATGTTTTTGCTTTTGATTTATATGTTTTATCATATTCTTTTCTTTCTTTAATAGTCTCTGGATTATAATTTAAAAATAATTTTTCAAATTCGATTTTATTTTGGCTTTGTTTTAAAATCTTATATTTTTCAGCTTTATGTGCACGCATTTCTTCTAAAGACTCTTGATGACCATAACATGTAATACTGAAACGACGTAATAATCCTTTTTGTTGTAATCTATTTTTTTGTTGAACATCAAATAAGAATTTTGATATACATAAAATTCTATCTAAGAATTGATTATAATAGGGTTTATCAGCATATAAAAATGCTAAATAAAAACTCAACATAGTATCAATAGTGGCTATTTTTACTTTTTGTCCTTTGGTAACAAAATTATTATAACTATGACAAGCAATTGGTTTATAAATAAATACTATTGTATCATTACCAATTTTAATTTCATAATGTAGAGGAACTAATTCTCCAACAGGATCTCTTTTTATAATTTTAGCATTTTTAACACCTATATCTTTTAATCTTTCTTTTACAATTTCGGCAGTAGTTTCAGGATCATTAGATAACACATCAAAATCTGCTATTTTATCTAATTTTTTCCTTAAATTTTCAGGCATATATTGAGAATAGAGAGAAACAGCATATCCGCCAAAAAATACAACACCTTGATTTACCAGTGTATTTTTTACATTGTCATATATTTCATTTTGTTTTTCTGGATTTTCCATTTCTCTCTGAAAATCCACATCATTACAATTAGCGGATGTTAATGGATAATTTTTATTCAATAATGATATACGTTTTAAAACCTTCTCCCATCTACTTGTGTCACCATCTGGTCTAGATAATTCTAAAAACATAGACATACGTAAAAAATTTGGTGGAGCATATAAAATTCCATTTACTCTTAATGCGTCTTTCTTAATAGATTTGTATATTGGATTAGGCAATTGGGTAATATCTGCTACAGGAATATAGTTAACAAACACCTTATATGTTCCTTCATGTTGACCAGCTTTTGCTTCTACATCAGTAAAACCTTGAGCATAATAAATATCTGCCAATTCCTTAGCATCCTCTAAAGCATTATCAGTAAAAAAATCATAGTCGGGAATTTCAACTTCTGTATTATAAAATTTATCTTCTTCTGGCAATATATTATTGATAGCTGTTCCACCATAACATACTAAATTTTTGCGCTTAATAAAATCTTCAACAGTTTTAATAATTTTTTTAATATCTTCTGAATTTACAATACGTTTACCTATTTTTTCTTCTGCTTTATCAACTGCCATACGTAAAATTGCTAATTCACAATCCGCAAAAGTTAAATCTTTACATACATTTTTTTGCTTCATAAACTTATTATATTATAGTTAGATTTATTTTATAACTATAATACAATTTATTATTTTATTTTTATTAAAATAAAAAAAATGAATTAAATATATTGAGATATTAGTATATTATGCTTAAAATATGAACGCAATCAACTATCCAGAAGGTTTAAATCCAAAAATTATAGAAGAATTACAATGTTTAAATGGTGTTACTGGCATAAAAAAGAGACTAACAAGAGAATTATTTGATTTACAGAATAAAAACGCATATATTCAGATTGAATATAATCATGATAGTATTATTTCTTGTAATATTTATAATAATCCACATATATTTACTCTACATATTGTTCTTGATGATAAAAATAATTTAATTACTTTTGAAATTTGTCGTGATTATCCATTTAAACCACCTAAAAATATTAAAATAAATTATAAAAGCTATAATTCATTTTTACAAATAAATTCATCTAATACGATGAAACAAGTGAATGAACTATACGCAAAAGTTTATAAAAGTAAGTTGCCTCAATGCTGTTTATATTGTAGTTCTATTTCATGTCCTGCTAATTGGTCTCCATCAGTAAAATTAATAAATGTTGTTCAAGAAGTTCAAACTTTTAAAAAAATAAGGCGATCTGTTATTGATAAATTATTAGCTACTAAAATTATTAATAAATATTTAATAGATGATAAAGGGTTTCATGAATATTTCTATAGTTTTCTATTCCACTTTTAAAAAAAGTGGAGCAAAAATAAAAGAAGTTTGGCTACACTATACCTTTAAAAAAGGTATAACCAAATAGAAGCAAAAATAGTAAGAAATTTGGCTACACTATACCTTTAAAAAAGGTATAACCAAATAGAAGCAAAAATAGTAAGAAATTTGGCTACACTATACCTTTAAAAAAGGTATAACCAAATAGAAGCAAAAATATAACCAAAAATAAAAGAAGTTTGGCTCCACTATACCTTTAAAAAAGGTATAACCAAATAGAAGCAAAAATATAACCAAAAATAAAAGAAATTTGGCTACACTATTCCACTTTTAAAAAAAGTGGAGCAAAAATAGTAAGAAATTTGGCTCCACTATACCTTTAGAAAAGGTATAACCAAAAATAAAAGAAGTTTGGCTCCACCTTTTTTAAAGGTGGAAAAGGTGGAAAAGGTGGATTTATACATTAAAGTTATAGAAATCGGTGCCAACATTACGTGTTCCATATGAATAAGCCGGATTTTGTGGAGTTGGACGTGGAATAGTAACAACATTATATCTTAGATTTTCTGGTTTTAGACTGAAAGCATAACCAGATCTATCAAAAAACCCAGTATTTTCAAAAAGAAAGTTATCAACATACTGATAACGCATTGCTACCATTTGACATCCATAAGCGCGACATAAAATACTACTAGGATTGGATGGATTAGCACCTTTATCTGGTATTACAATTGTCATATTTCTTCTATTATATTCTAATAATTCTTGTGTATCTGGGTTGTTTCTAACATTATAATAATCATATTCTCTCATAAATATTGAATTACTCGTTAAATTAACATATTCTAAAAAGGCTTCATTATCTAGAAAAGCATTATTACTTCTATCAACAATTAAAATTATTTTTTTCTGAAAAGTTAATAAAGGAAGATTAGCTATATTTTTTCCAGAATTCTCAAAACTATAATCTTTACCAAGCATTAAAGTAGTATATGATTTAAATATTTCTGCTAAATTATCAAACATTTTTTGATTATTACTTTTAATTCTTAGATGAATAATAATAGGATCTGTTGGATTAGGACATGTTCCACCAGCAAAAGCATAATTTTGAATAACATTCATTACATTACCAAATGGAACTGAATTAAAAGTTTCTTTAATAAAAAAACTATCATTAGTGCTTGTTGAAACAACTGGTTGATTATCAATGGAATACATTTCAAAATCTAAACATCGCACACCTTGTTTGATAACAGCTTTTAAATTACATATATCAACAAAACCGTTTTTATAGGATCCTCCAGAACAAGCATTAAATGCTGTTTTAATATAATAATCAAATAAATTATAACCACATGTTGGATCATTTGCTGATACTGGTCTGATATTGCCATTTACAGATGGATATAAATTATCCATGTAGCTACATTCGTTACCTTTAAGTCTAGATAAATAAACAGCATAAATGACATATATGATTAATATTAAAACAGTTAATAATATTACCATACTACTCTGAAAATTATCATCAGCTAATCTTTTAAATCCACTAAAATAATCAGTTGTTTGTGGCATTAATATACTATATATTAGATATATTATTAAAAATAAATAACAATATATTTTAAAATAATATATAAATTATTATATATAGTATGTCAAACTTTAGCGAAGAAGTATCTGTTAAACCTAGCCAATCCACTAGTGTTATAAATGCGATTGATGCTAAAATGGAAGGAAATCAGTTAATATTAACTGATGAAAATGATAAACAAATTATTTTAACTTTAACCGAAGATGCTTTAAAACAATTGCCTGAAGTATTATCTTCTACTCCTCCTCCTGAAAAAGCAGGTGGTTCAAAACGCCGTAAAAGTAGAAAGCATAAGGTAGTAAAACGCCGCAATAAATCACATCGTCGTCATCGACATTAATTAAGTAAATAATAAGTAATAATAAGTAATAATAAGTAAATAAAAATAATAATAATAATTTAATCATCAAATTATAATTGAATTATTAGAATTAGTTAAATTATATTATGATGAAATAAAGAATTAAAAAATTAATATATATTATACATAATATTATGGCAGGTGGTCTTTTAAATTTAGTTGCGTCAGGCCAACAAAATGTTATTTTAAATGGAAATCCAAGTAAGACTTTTTGGAAAGCAACATATAAAAAATATACTAATTTTGGTAAACAGAATTTTAGATTAGATTTTACCGGCACACCAACACTTAGTTTAACAACAGAGTCTACATTTATATTTACAGTTAAAAGATACGCAGATTTACTTATGGATTGTTATATTTCAATTACTTTACCAAATATTTGGTCGCCAATTATGCCTCCACAAGAAGTAACAAACCCAGATGGTTCAACCGCATATACTGACTGGGTTCCTTACCAATTCCAATGGATTGATAATTTAGGTGCGCAAATAATAAGCCGTATTACCATCAATTGCGGTAATCAACAGTTACAGCAATATTCTGGGCAATATATATTAGCATCTGCTTTAAGAGATTTTAGCACACAGAAATTGGCATTATTTAATGAAATGATTGGAAATGTGCCAGAAATAAATGATCCTGCTAATTATGGTGCTCGTTCAAATGCTTATCCAAATGCTTATTATACTACTAGTCCAGCTGGTGCTCAACCTTCAATTATGGGTCGCACATTATATATTCCACTTGGTGCTTGGTTTAACAATGTAACTTCACAGGCATTTCCTTTAGTATCACTTCAATATAATGAACTTCAGATAAGTGTCTCTTTTAGACCAATTAATGAATGGTTTACAATCCGTGATGTAATGGATTATCCTAATAATTATCCAGTAGTTGCGCCAAATTTTAACCAATTTTACATGCAATTTTACAGATTTCTTCAGACACCTCCAGACGAAGTATTGGGAGCAACATCTTATGTAGATACAAGAACACTATGGAACGCAGATATTAATTTAAATTGTACATACTGTTTTCTCTCTAATGATGAGTCAGAGGTATTTGCTAAGAATGAACAAAAATATTTATTTAAACAGGTATATGAAAGACCTTATTATAATATTACTGGTCAAAATAAGATTAATTTGGATTCTATTGGTATGGTGATTAGTTGGTTATTCTATTTTCAACGTAGTGATGCTAATTTACGAAATCAATGGTCTAATTACACAAATTGGCCTTATAATTACATGCCACAAGATGTGTCGCCTGCACCAACTGCAGGCGATGTTCCAAATCCACACACAGGTTCTATGTATCCATTATTAGGTCCAGGATTAAACCCAGACGGAACATTAAGTGGTCTTTATACTACAGGTATATATAATCCTCAGAATTTACGCGATATTTTAGTTGCGTTAGGAATATTATTGGATGGTCAATATAGAGAGAATATTTTACCAGAAGGTGTATTTAATTATGTTGAAAAATATGTTCGCACTGCTGGTAATGCTCCACAAGGATTATATTGTTATAATTTTTGTTTAAATACTAATCCTTTTGAAACACAACCTTCAGGGGCTATGAATATGAGCAGATTTACAAATGTTCAATTTGAATTTACTACTATTTCACCTCCAGTGGATCCATATGCTCAAGTGCTTACAATTTGCGATCCAACAACAGGTGATATTGTTGGTATTAACAAGCCTACATGGCGCATTTATGATTATAATTTTAACCTTTTTCTTATAGAAGAAAGAGTAAATATGGTAATATTTGTTGGAGGAAATGCGGGTCTTTTATATGCGACATAATCTACTTTTATAAGAAGTATAGCAAAATATATATATATATATATATATATATTATGGATGAATATCTATATCATGGAACATCAAGTGTTTATATTCCATATTTATTACAAAATGGATTATCCGGAGAATACCCAGATAATGTATATAAAAAATTATTACGATTATGGAAATGGATGAGACGACAAGAGATACCATGGGATTTAGATATAACTTTACAAGAGTTAGATTACATTGAAAAATTTTTTAATCGTAGAGATTTTATACAAATATCACTTACTACAAGATTAGATACTGCTCAAGAATATATTAATAGTGATCGAATAGGTGGTGAAGGAATTTCATTCTTATTATCAGTATTTGTTAAAAATTGGGAAAAAATAAAAATACATGATTTATATCCTAAAACTATAGATGATCTAAAATTTATTTTAAATTTTTTTTCAAGACAAACAGGTATTATATTAGCATTTAAAAAAAACGATCTAATATCACTTTTACCAAAAGAATGTTCATCACCGACTAATATTTTAAAGAATACAGATGTGCCAGAAGGTATGACATCTATTAAACGTATTAGAGTTATAACATGTTTAACGCAATCACAATTTAATTCTCAGTGTTATAAAAAACAAGATGAAATATTTTTTGATCAACCAATCCCAGCAGATTTTATTTATGTTTATCAAAATATATTAACACCTCCTATTAAATTATCATCAAAAAAAATAATAATATCGCCTGGAGTTACAAATCAAGATCTATCTATAATATTAGAAGAAATACATGATATAGAAAGACATGATATAGAAATACATGATATAGAAACACATGATCTAAAAATGAGAAATGTTACATCACCAATCCCTCAAAATATTGGATTACCAATTCCTCAAAATATTATTATTGGTGGAACAAGGAAAAAAAAACATTTAAAATATCAAAAATCACGTCGTAAAAGAAGAACAAAAAAATACAGAAAATTTCGAGCAACTCATAAGTTAAAAATAATATAACATTTTATTTAAAATTCTGCTTATTAAAAATAATTTTATATATTGAATACAAAATAGCTAATAAAATAATCCAAAAAAGAAGACGAGATACAAATTCCATATTGGAAAATCCAGGTTCACATGAAACATCTAATCCTAATATTTTACATAATAAACCGCGTTGTAACCATACAATAAAGAATAGAAGTATTGAACCTCTATGCCATCCACGTGAATTATCAGTATCAGGAAAAGTTTGATAACAAAGTGGCAAATAATATTTATAACGAGGAACAGTTCCAAAATTTAAACAAATATCCCAATCATTTAAAGATTTTTGATCTACATTATCCAAAAAATAGTCTATACATTTTTTTGAATAAATACATGCGTGAGTTCCTGTGCTAAAAATGACACGAGGATGCGTCTCGCCAAATCCAGACTGTAAGTAACAAAGTGTGCCCAAATAGTAAACAAAATTATTGGCAGCATTGTTTTCTAAGAAGTAATCTATTTTATTACTATGTTCCATGTCATTTATATTTTTGCTAAATATAAAATCGTCCTCTAAAATTAAAATATTTTGAAATTCTTTGCTACGTGCATCTTTAAATATAGTATAAAATACATCTATTAAATCTTTGGCAGGAGTATTTACATGATCTTCTTTTTTAAAATTTTTAAAACCTTTGTTAAATACTATGAATACTTTTGAAGTAGGATGATATAAAAATAGTTGGTTTTTTATACTAGCTAAACGACCATTGCTCTCTAAGTGAATAATATAAGTAGCATCTACATTGCGAAATATTGGGTCATCATAGTTATATTCTTTAAATAAATATGCTGAACTCATAGTATAAAGTATATCTTTATAAAAAGTAGGAGAGAAATACTTATTTTCTTTAAGTTAGTTTAAAATATATATTGTTGGGTCCTTTGGATCAACCTTTTTTAAAGGTTGAAAATACTACATAATGTAGGGAAAATCTAGACTTTTCTGAAAAAGTGCCAAAAAAGAGGTCCTACACATGTAGAGGCGAATTTTCTCTTTTTTTTCCAAGACTTTTTTGGAAAAGTTAAAAATGGACATTTTTTTTGTCCATTTTTCAAAAAAGTCGAATCTTCCGGCCCAAAAAATTTGCCGCCACTGCATAAAAAAATTTTACCGTATCAGATAGAAAAAATAATTCAAAATTTGTTACGATAAATTTTTTTTTATTTTTGCGAAAATAATTTAGGAGATTTTTTATATAGGATTTATATAAGAATGTCTCCAAAAAAAAATCTCCAAAAATCTCCAAAAGTTTTTTTGTGTGAAACTTGTCAGTATAAATGCTTTAAACAAAGTGAATATAATAAACATATTTTAACTCTAAAACATAAAAACCTACAAAATCCTACATTACCTATAGATAATTCTAAAACTTATGAATGTAAATGTGGAAAACAATATAAACATTCTTCAACACTTTATGCTCATAAAAAAAAATGTGAAACCAAAATATCTAATGATTATATTGATTTAACAGACACAAATATTATTTTACAATTAATTAAACAAAATGATGATTTTAAGCAATTATTAATGGAACAGAGTAAAACTATTTTAGATCAAAATAATAAAATTTTTGAAATTTGTAAAAATGGAGCTTCAAATACTATAATAAATTCTAATAATACAAATTCTAATAATAAATCTTTTAATTTGCAATTTTTTTTAAATGAAACATGTAAAGATGCTATGAATATTATGGATTTTGTTGAATCTATTAAATTACAATTATCAGATCTCGAAAAAGTAGGTGAACTTGGTTATGTAGATGGAATTTCTAATATAATAGTAAAAAATTTAAATGCTCTTGAAGTTGAAAAAAGACCTGTACATTGTACTGATAAAAAGAGAGAAATATTGTATATTAAAGATGAAAATAAATGGGAAAAGGAAGATGATGATAAAAATAAGATTAGAAAGGCAATAAAAAAGGTAGCTTGTAAGAATCAACGTTTATTACCAAAATTCAAAGAAGCTCATCCCGATTGTATTAAAGCAGCTTCTAGGTTTTCAGATCAGTATAACAAAATGATAATAGAGTCAATGGGTGGTTCAGGAGATAATGATTTGGAAAAAGAAAATAAAATTATTCGTAACATATCAAAGGCTACAACAATTACCAAAAATGAAGAAATATCTTAAAAGGGTTTGAATCAACCTTTTCTAAAGGTTGAAAATACTACATAATGTAGGGAAAATCTAGACTTTTCTGAAAAAGTGCCAAAAAAGAGGTCCTACACATGTAGAGGCGAATTTTCTATTTTTTTCCCAAGACTTTTTTGGAAAAGTTAAAAATGGACATTTTTTTTGTCCATTTTTCAAAAAAGCTGAATCTCCCGGCCGAAAAAATTTGCCGCCACTGCATAAAAAAATTTTAGCGTCTCAGACCAAAAAAAAATTTTTCAATTTGTTACGATAAAATTTTTTTATTTTTATATTTAAAATACTTAAAATTAAATTCTGTGGATACATTATGGATACATTTAAGGAGGGAAAAATGAGCAAAACGAGCGATGATTTTTATTGTAAAAATTGTGATTATAAATGCTGTAAAAAATATAATTTTGATAGACATCTATCAACCGATAAACACAAAAATACCCATTTTGGATACAATGTATCCATTTTGGATACACAAAACGAGCAAAACGAGCAACCAACCCATTTTACATGCGAATGCGGAAAGCAATATAAATATAGTCAAGGGCTCTCTAAACATAAAAAAAAATGTAATTATGAAAATAAAGAACCTATATTTGATACCGCAGATGGTGATGTTAAAATACTTACCAATATGGTATTGGAAGTTGTTAAACAAAATCAAGAATTAATGCTACAAAATACTGAAACTCAAAAACAAAATCAAGAATTAACTAACAAACTATTTGAAATTTGTAAAAATGTAACAAATAATACGATGATAAATACTAATTCACATAATAAAACATTTAATCTTAATGTATTTTTAAATGAAACATGTAAAGATGCTATGAATATTATGGATTTTGTAGATTCACTTAAACTACAAGTAGCTGATTTAGAAAGTGTTGGAAAATTAGGATTTGTAGAAGGAATATCTAATATTATTGTTAAGAATTTAAAGGCAATGGATATTCATAAAAGACCTGTTCATTGTAGCGATTCAAAGAGAGAAGTCATGTATATTAAGGATCAAAATAAATGGGAAAAAGAAGATGAGGAGAAGAAAAAGTTAAGAAAGGCAATTAAAAGAATTGCTTGTAAAAATCAAAGATTGATACCAGTATTTAAAGAAGCACATCCAGATTGTATTAAAGCTGCATCCAAATTTTCAGATCAATATAATAAAATGATTATAGAGTCAATGGGTGGTTCAGGTAACGAAGATTTTGATAATGAAAATAAAATCATTAAGAAAATCGCAAAAGAAGTTACTATTGATAAAACCTTATAATTATAGTTGTGAATTAGAAGGTAATGGTCCATCTTCAATAAAATCACCAGTCAAACTATATCTTTCTGGATAATTAGGCATATATGGAAGTTGAGGAGGTTTGTATCTTGTATCATACAAGTCTCTCTCTTTTTTAAATCCGCTTAACCACGTATTAATTCCAAAAGATGGCATCGCTGGTTGAGAATACATATCCTTAGTTACAATTCTTTCGTGTGTTCCATAACCACTTGTTAATGGTGAATATTGTGGTGTAACACCCCAAGTTAATTTACCAGCACCATCATTACCTGGCACACTATTTGTAGTAGTTTTTGATAAAGGTGGAACATATGGTTGGCACCCAGGACAGTCAATATCTGTAAAACATTGTTGTCCTGTTATAGCACATCTAGAATTAGGACCACAAAAATTTTTACAACTATAGGTAGTTGTCAATGGAAGATCGACTGTATGACTAGTTTTGCTTGACGCATTTGTAAAACATTCGGTAATATATTTGTTTACAGATAAATAATGTGACCAATTTAATATAAATATAAATAAAAGAAGACAAATAACAGGTAAAACTAAATTATAATATTTTTTTTGAAAAAAATCCATATAATATAAACTGATATAAAAATATTGTAAATAGTAAATCTAATTTATTACACTATTTTAGTAAATAATAAATAATCCAAATATTTTATATCTTTTTAATATAAGTAATGTCAGATACAGCAGCTCTTGATCAAAAATTTCAAGAATTAAATAATACTACAAATACAGAAGAACCAAGTTATGCTTCTAAGGTTATCAGTTTTGTTACACAAACACTTATTTTATGTCTAGCTATTATTATATATTATGGTTTCAGTGGAGCATTATTATATAGTTGTAAATTAGCTCAATCTAATATTTTACCAACAGAGATTAAATGTGAACCTTATACAGAGTATAAACCAACTATTCAGGAAAAACAAACAAATATTTTTACTGATACTTTTATTAATCCGCAAAATTCAATGAAGTTAAATTTTCCACACGATAAATTTAATTTATCAAATAAACTTTTAGATATGTTTCGTGATTATAAAAATGAACCAGAATCCAATTTTTTAGCTAATTATTTTATTTCAATAGCAGAGGCATTAATACAATTTTTTTACCTATGTATGAATTTTACATTAAATATGATGAATCAACTTCCTGAAGCAGTTATCGTGGTATTTGGTATACCTATAGTTTCAATAATATCAACTATTATATTAATTATTAGTAATTTCTATATTTTATTTTTATGGTTTGCGAATATGAAATGGTTTTTTAAGTCAAATGAAAATAATAAACATGGGGCTCCTAAATGGGAAGATGTGCCATTAATATCATTTAATTTCTTTATAGCATGTTGCTTAGTTGTTACGTTTTTAATTATATTCTTTATTGCTTTCGGATTTTTTCCTTTTATCACAAGTATTTTATCTCTTTATTGTGGACTTTCTTGTTTGTCATATAAATCAGTATTAAATGGTAATAACGCAGGAGTTTTTACAGTAATTCAAGATGTTTTTAAATATTACAAGGTAACTATTATGTTTGTATTTAGTGTAATTGTTGTATCAACAGCATTTGCTAAGTTAGGGCCTATACCAGGAATATTTTCATTAATAACTCTAGGATTAATATATTTTGGGTTATTAGGACTTTCCATATATAAACCTATTAATAAGGATCATTTATCTTCAATTACTGATTATGAACAAGCTATTAAGAAATGTAATACATCTTACATAGAAAAATCTAAAAGTTGGCTAGAGATTATTGGATTAAGAGGTGGTGGTAAAAATATAACAAAACAACTAAAAGATATTCATAAAAAATTTATAAAAAGTAATTCACATATGTAAAAAATATAAATAAATCTAAATAAATAATACTTAAAAATATAAGTATTATTTAACAATTATGGGAAAAACTAAAAAACCACAGAAAGTTCAAAAACTTCAACCATTTGTAACTATATGTACACCTACATTTAATAGAAGACCTTTTATTCCTATAATGATTAAATGTTTTGAACACCAAACATATCCAAAAGATAGAATTGAATGGATTATTGTAGATGATGGCACTGATAAAATAGAAGATATGGTTACACATATTCCTCAAGTAAAATATTTAAAATTTAATGGAAAACTTACATTAGGCCAAAAAAGAAATATATCAAATGATAATGCGAAAGGTGAAATAATTATTTATATGGATGATGATGATTATTATCCGCCAGATAGAATAAGTCATGCTGTCGATACATTGAAAAAGAACCCAACCGCCTTATGTGCTGGTTCAAGCGCAATGTATATACATTTTAAGCATATAAATAAGATGTTACAATTTGGTCCATATGGTCCAAATCATGCCACAGCAGCAACATTTGCTTTTAGAAAAGAATTATTAAAGCAGACGCGATTTGATGAGTCATCTTCTGTAGCAGAAGAAAAAAAATTTTTAAAAGACTATACAATACCATTTGCTCAATTAAATCCAAATAAATCTATTGTTGTATTCTCGCATAATCATAATTCATTTGATAAAAAAGAATTATTAAAACAATTACCAAATCCTTGTATTCATGAAACTGCTTTAAAACCAAGTGATTTAATTAAACAATCTGATATTCTAAAATTCTTTATGGAAGATATAGATGCTTTATTAGAAAATTATGAACCTGGTCGTCCAGAAAATAAACCAGATGTTACAAAGCAATTAATTGAAATAAAAGAACAAAGAGAGAAAATGATGCATGAGCATATGTTAAAACAGGCAGAACAACAACAAACAATGAATATGATGTCAAATCCCGCATTTTTACAAAATAAATTAAATGAACAAGCAATGTTTATTCAGCAAATATCATTAGAAAATAGTCAATTAAGAGAAAAACTAGCTTATTTGGAAGATAAAATAAAATATTTGATAACTGAAAAAATCCAAAATTTTAAATCTAATAGACCTGAAATACCTAGTTCTATATAATAATTAAATTGTAATACTTTAATTGGCACATCATTTATTATATTCTTTATATTGTTATAAAATATATTATACTGTAAAATATATTATATTGTAAAATATATTATACTATAAATATTTAAAGATTTGTGATGATAATAAAATATCATTCAGAGAAATGGAATATCCAGACTATTCAAACCCTAATGAAGATAACATAGATCTAGAAGATAATAAGAACGCAAATTTGTTAGATGACGCAAAGAGTTACGACAGGGGATACACAAAGATTTATAGATCTTATCTTACTGAAAATGGCAGAACAAAACGAGTTAAGATTGAATTGTATGCTTCAGGTGGTGTTGGATCAGATATTAGAGATGCGGAGACAGGTGAGTATTATAAGTATAAAGCGGGTTCTTTAGATGAGGAACTTTTTTTTAAGGTTTCAATAGCAATAGGTGAGTGTAAGAACAAGTTAGGGTCACATACATTCTTTTATTCTTCACCAGAGCAGTATATGGCACATCTATTAGTTGATGATGATATTTCAGATGAAATCATAGATAAATGGCGTATTAGAAAAAATATTAGAGCAAGAATAGTTGAAGAAAAGAAAAAGCCTAAGTCAAGAGTAATTGTCAAGTAATTCTATATTTTACACCTTTGCACATTTAAACGCCTATAAATTTTATTAAATAAAATAATATTAAATAAAATAATATTAAATAAAATAATATTAAATAAAATAATATTAAATAAAATAATATTAAATAAAATAATATTAAATAAAATAATATTAAATATAATGTTATTTATAGAATTTAAAACAAATCTAAACTATGGTTTAAATATATTAAAGTATCGAAACATTAATGATGATATTTGGTATTATTTATATATAGACATTGAAACACTTAATTTACTCGTAACAAACTATGGTATTATATCTACTTATAAAATTCCAACCAAATTTACAAACACTGATAATCCAACAACATCTAAGATTATTAAATTAAAATATTGTTGTGCTGATATTCAATTATGCTGTGGTAATAATACTTCGTTTTATCTTCCATATATTGAACAAAATTATTAAAAATGTGTATTTTAAATGAGAAAAGATGTAAAATATAAAGCAGAAAAATGATAATATTTGAAAACATATTATTGATTATTTATAATAAAATATGAATTTTATATATGTTATGCCATCCTTTTAGTATTTTTATAAGAATGTTTTTTAATTGTTTTATTTTTTCTATTTGATCTTTTTTGAATTAAAAATTTATAAGATTTCTTGGTTTTTTTATTATTGCCTCCAGTCGCCTTCCAATCTAATATACCTTCGCTAGAAATTCTTGTAAGTTTCTCTATTTTATAAATACTCATTTCATTACATTCAAGTTCTTGTGAAAATTGACCTGGATATAACGGCGACATATGTATAAGTTTATTATGATGCTCATCCTCTCCCATATATGTTGCGAGTAAATTACGAGGTAAAATCACTTCTAGTTCTTCTGGATTTAATAACGGATTTAATAAATCTGCTATAAATTCTTCATTTGTATATGTCCTTATAAAAGGAATACCTGGTTCAACAGTTATAATACAATGTATATCCCAAGTGCCTTCTAATCCACCACCTTCATCAAAACAAGACATATAATTCTCTACTACCATTTTATCGCCAGGAACCTTCAAATAACTATAAAATGTATTCATATTACGAAATACTGTAAGTTCTTCTGTCTCATATTTTTCGGAATATTTATAAAATAAATGGTCGATATCATCAATCATTGTTTGAATTCTTTCATTTTGTTGAATTGGTTCTGTTATTTCTTCCTTACCTAACCAACATCTAGAACAAAGTTCATGTAAACTATATTTTGGCATTTCTGTCAATCTTACTAAATAATGGTTAATTTCTACATAACCATAACTACAATACCATGCTAACGCATACCATTTTTTTTTTTTATAACTATCACTATATATACTTTCATTATGTGCACTTTCATCATATGCATATTTTCGTTTATCTATATTCGTAGTAGTAAGTATTTTTTTAATTGGCTGTTGACTTGTTAATTTAAAATAACTAACGCTTTTATCAAAAAAGGATGTAATATCAATGATTTTTATAATAATTTTTGGTTGATCTTTGTGATTTAAAAATAATTTACTTAAATTGTAATATGGTATAGGATCTCCACATTGATAATCATAATCTTCAATTAGTAAATTAATGAAATAAGACCGTTTCATACAATAAGGCATAGGTTCATCATCTAAATATATTAATATATTATTTTTGTCTCTTATATACTGTTCTATATCTTTTACATATATTGTCTCTGAAGATAATGGATTTTTTAAAGATACCTCTATTTCGCCATCTTCAACTAACATTTATTTATATATAATATATATATTATATATAATATATATTATATATAATATATATTATATATAATATATATATTATTGCTTCTTTTGTCTATTCAGAAAGTTTATCAAGTAACATATTACACCGACCGGAAAGAAAAATGAGACAAACTTTCTATAAAAAATAAAAATTTATAACTAATTCTTTCCAAGTGATGTAAAAGCACCCTATCCATTTTCTGTGGTAGAAAATCTTGGGCTTGTATCACATTTCACGGCTTTTAGCGGTTGGATACTATTATTTTTGTATTCTCTTCTATACTTTTCAGGTCCTTCTCCTGTTTCCATATAACATTTGAATACTTTTTGGATATTCTTACATCCATTCTTATCACGATTGATACATCCCTTCCTATTATTTTCCATTTGATATGTTAGGATAGAATGTATTAATGAATATATAGAAAATTTATTAAATTTTGAATTTATTCTTCAAAAGCATGACATATGTCTTCTTCGCAATCAACTTCTTTATCAGCTGTTCCAGTTGCGTTTTCTTTTATATATTTTTCAATATATCTATAAATACGATTGATATCTAATTTATTAATTTCATAATTTTCAAGCAAATTAATAATTTCATCATCTTCAATATTATTTTTTAATTCAATAAAAAATCCAAATAAATCTTTTTTATCCATACCTAATTTTTGGCATAAATTTTGTATAAAGATAGAATTATTAAACTCAGTTGAATATTTTGTAAGAACTTTGGTAAACCGAACCTCTGTAGGATTATATTTTTGTTTTTTTGAAAAATGTTCATGATACATTTTATTATTTTTAAATGTTTTAATGAGAGAACTCATTTCATTAAATTGCCAGATTTGTTTTTGAAATGTAATTCTATCAATATAATCAGCAAAACATATATTTTCTAATTGCTTAATATAAAATGGTATTGATTGACCTTTATCTAGTTTATCAATTACATCAATAATATTTTCATGCCATAAAAGACCAACACTTGTTCTGTCTGTTTCATTCATAACATTATTATGTTCATTCATTGGATAATAATTATTAATTAACTTATTTATTATTTTCTTTGTGTCATCACTATAAGATTTTGTTTGAAATATATTTTCTATAATTTCACTTGTAAAAAAGTCAGGTTTATTTTTATGGAAGTTATAAATATTATTTAATTTTCTTAAATCTCCTTGAACATAATGAATAATTTTTGCCTTCATATCTATTGAAATATTTGGTAATAAAACATTAATTATACTAGTAATTTGTGGACTAGTTGGTGTTTTAAGCTCTATAACATTACAGACTTTCATCAATTCTTTAATTTTTTTATCAATGCGATAATTACCAATACAAACAATCGGATTCATAGTAGTATCTTCTAGTTTCTGTTTTTTAGTTTTTTTTGGGCGAATAAGTTTAATTAATGTATTAATACCACCTTTATCGCCATTATTCATACCATCAATTTCATCCATAACAATAGCTAGTTTTTTTACTTTTTTATTAAATAAACTCATTATATTTTTATCTGACATATTATGCTTTGTAATATCTTCTATAACAGATGTATTTCTAATATCTCCAGCATCATATTTAATAATATCATAATTTAGTTCTTTAAGAATATTAGATATAAAAGTAGTTTTACCTGACCCTGGATCGCCATAAATATATATACCTTTTTTAAATAATATATTATGCTTATTCAATTCAAATTCTTTTAATATATTTTTAATATTATTAGCAATATCTTCTCTGGCAAGAATTGTATTAATATTTAATTCTTCCATTTAATATATTTAATAAATTTCTTTTTATATAGATTTTTATTTAATCTGTCTTCTTTACATTTTACATATCGATATTATTTAAGTAATTTAATCTCTTATTTATCTTGTTTTATTTTTTACATAAATAGAATTTATATATTTAACTACCTTGTAAAAATTTATCAATTTACACTTTTTTATTTTGAAAATGAATAAAGTAACTGTTCCAATTCATTCATGTTATTATTCACACTCTTTAAGGCAATAATGAACGATAATTAGTGTAAAAAATAAAATATTAATATAATAATATGAAGACCCAAAAAAAAATACTAAAATTTTCAAAACATAGAAAAATAAAACGAAATTTAAAAAAACAAACCGCAAAAAAACACACTGCAAAAAAATATTCAAAAAAACAAACTTTAAGAAGATATTCTAAAAAAAAAACTTTAAGAAGATATAATTTAAAAGGAGGGGTTAATCCAATAATACAAAATTTGGTAAAAATAATTAATGGTGTTGATGAGGTTTTGCAAATTGATATATCAATTTTTAATCCCACCATAGCGCTTGCTTGTATCTGTAAGAATAAATTTTTTTACGATCAAACATGTAACAATATAAGATCTTACTCAATGGAAAATTTAAGTAAAACAAAAATAACTTTAAATGAAGAAAACACCGCAGGCACAGATACACTATATGTCTGGGTTTTTTCTGGGACACAATTTAAATTTATGAACCCTAATGGAACAATAAATTACAGCATCTCTGTAGAATATGATGAGTGTTTTAATTTTGACCTGGCAAAAACTATATACTTCACAGTAGAAGAAAATACATCCGGAATAAAGACGTGGGGATTAAATGAGTGTGGTCGTCTAGTCTTTAATTGTTTATTAAAATATACTAGTAGTTTTGATATGCGACCAGATATAATTAGTAATGTTTATAATAAAGAAGAAAATAGTTTTGTCATAGGAGAAGATAATTTTATTAAATGTATGAATAGTACAAACCTCATATTTGGAAGATGTTCTTTATTCTACGCAGGTGTTGCGGGTAATACATTAAAAGAATTGTTTAAATATGCTAACCCCATCATGACAATTGATGATGTCAGGGATAGAGGAGATATGGAAGAAGCCGCCATTCTAAGTGCCGAATTGAAATCTCGTAAAGATGAATTTATGAGTGATGAATTAGAAAACCAAATGGAAATTACGCCTGCCCATGATCTAACTGATGGGAATGAACATGAATATAGGTATGATATGATTGAAACGGAATTAAATGCTCTTGTTTTAGAAGCGAGTATAGGTACAGATCTAGTTCTAGGCCATGTAAATATACGCCGAATTTTAAATATGTTTATTATAATACTTAATCTATATTTACAAGGTAGAGGCGTATGTGCAAAAAGCGGAGGAGAAGTATTTCGGTATTTTGGTGAGCTTTCAGCATACACTAATGATATTGATACTAAGATATTTTATTCAGAAAGTCTAACACAGGATAATATTATGGAATTTCAATTAATAATGTTACGAAAATTAATTGCCATAACAATATATTTAACAAAATCTAAATGTATCTTTAATATAAAACCGAATACAAGAGACTTTCAATTAGGTAACTTAGAATTTAATATTGAGTTCGTGCCATTTTTACAATTATTTCGAGATAATGTGTTTGATAGTCGTGTAAGAAGTAAATTAGTTGCTGGACATCGATTATTTAGTTTAGATGTATATCTAGGTGCTATTATTAAAATAACTAAGCTAGATAGAAGTGAACATCAATTCCCAACATATTATACCGCATCTCCTTTTGATGGCTGCAATTATGAACCACAACCCGCATATTATTATACAGATGGAGAAATGCAAGCTGTTGTTGTAACCTCTTTTGAAGACATAGTCAGTTCCAGTATTATTATTGAAACTCATCTTTCAGCTCGTCTTGCGGAACCTGCTCCTCCACTTACAAAAATAAGATTTGATACAGGGAGTGCAGCTGTTCAACCACAATTACCTGGTATGCCTATAATGAGTAAGGAATATTTATTGCTAGATATTTTATTTTTATTGAGTAATGAAGCAAGACTAAATAAAAGAGATAAAGATTTAAACAGATTAGTTTTTTTATTAGGTTTATCAAATATAGATAAAGCAAAAGAAATAGTTAGTGATATGGATAAAAAACGTATTGATAAAACAAATATAGTTGCTGTCAATGAGTATCTTGTATCAATAGGTATAGAATTTAATACACTGTTAGCTGATAATATGGTTGCTGCTCTAAATGCGGGTTCTGAACATGCTTTGGTTTTCAATGAACGTCTAGATACATTTATATCTAGTTATAGACAATATATAGATGGACAATTAGAGAGATTTATACCAACAATAAATTTCAGTGTAACCCCAGAGGGTAAAACTATAATTAGTGATACTGATTATAAAACTTCAACAAGAAATGTGCCAGTAGATTACGACAATATGGATTATAACTAAAAATCTAATTTAATAAATGTTTAATTCTTCCATTTTATATATTTAATAAATTTTTTTTTATATAGATTTTTATTTAATCCGTGTTCTTTGAAAAAATCTAAAATACTTTTTCTACAATTAGACGATTCATTTTCAATACAGTAGTTAAATATATAATGAAAATAATCTGGAAAAATCATATCTTTATATCTATAATGTTTAATTTTAAACCATTTCTTGTAATTCTCTCTAATAACTTTTTGAAAAATAAATGAATAATCAAACTTAACTATATATCGAATATAATTCTCAATATTACTAATATATTGCTTTAATACGCAGTGATATAAATTATAATTCTCTCTATTTGTAAAAATTAATATTTTTTTAGGAATATATTCTTTAATTATATTTATTAAATCTTGTGGTAATTTATTAATATTAATAAATATACTTGTTATATCATTACCTAATATTAATTGTTCATCTATTTTTCTCTCTTTATTCATTTTAATTTATATATTTATAATTTTATTAAATATATAAAATTTTTATTTATCAAGTTTATACATTACAAGGATTATTGACACCATATGTAATACCATCCCATGTTACATTACAAGCAGTAGCCCATCTATATTTAGCACAGTTACCATTATCTCCAGTAAATGGAGCACCAGTAAAGTTCATAGTTAAATGTTTACTTCCATTTGGCGGACAAGTTCCTAAATCTTTAATATTAATACATTTACTATTATTTCCAGAACCATCAGAAATCCAATAGTCTGGGCATTCAGGAAGTAAAGGAGGCCATTGACCATTCCTAGCATAGCTAAACGCAATACCAACAATTATTAAAACAACAATTAAAATAATAATAGCAGAATAAAGAACTATTTTTTGAAAGGTTTCCATATAAATTAATTAAATATAATTTTTTCTATAAGAGTAATATAAATGAATAGATCAAATAATGGACGTGTAGATATTAAAACACCAAGTACTTCCACTTTATTTCAAATGTATGATAAAATACCTGCTAATCAGTGTGTAACATTTAGGAATCCTACAGAAGGATTGTGGACATCTAATTCTTTATCAAATGCTTTTTTCTCTCAAGAAAATATTCAAATTATTCAAAATGGAATAAGAGCTGGTATTTATCATAAATCAAATGGACAATATGTAATAGGTCCACAAGATTGTGATTCACTAAAAATAGTCATGAGAAGTGTATTTTTACAGCATTCTGCAAATCAAATAAATAATATTCCACAACAAATTGTTGAATTAAATAAAATGGTATTAGACTATTGTATTCAACAGGTCTATAGTGAGGCGCAAGGTTATATGAAATATATTGACGATGTCAGCACATTAGTGGTGCCTATTGCTCATCCAGTTATGACTAGTCAAAATGATCGTCAATTAGAATTGAAGAGTTGGTTTTAGAGAGAAAAAGTTTTTAAATATTTAATAAAATAAATAAAAAATTTATTAATTTATTAATTTCTATAAATTTATAAATTTTTATAAATTTTTATAAATTATCTAGTGTATATCTAGTGTATATCTAGTGTATATCTAGTGTATTATTTTATTAAATATTTATTTACTCAATAATAATCAAGTTTTTTTTAATTACTCCACCTTTCTTAACAATAGACTTCTTTTTCTTAGGTTCTTCACCATTCATAATCATTTCTCTTTCAAAACAATAAGCAATATATTTTTCCCTTAGTTCATCTAATTCATTTTTCCACATTTGATGAATAGTAGTTGATTTAATTATTTCCAACTCTAACTCCTTGTTACCTTTGCTTTTTAGCAACTTTTCTATATTTTCTTCTGTAACTGAGTCCATAGGCATTTTTACAAGGTATTTAAAATCAGTATCATTATCTAAAATAGCATAACCCTTTTCAGTCAACATTTGATTGACTTCCTCCTTCTTCTTTTTTCTCAAGTCAATAGTTCCATCCAAATTTTCTTTAACATATTGAGCTTTATTTGTTAGTAAAACTAATTCTTTTTCCAAAGCATCAATCATAAAATTTTTTCTATCTTGATACAACTTTAATCGCACTTCATAATAGGTATCAATAATATGATTAACCTTTTCATATTTTCTAAGAGTATCATGAGCATCAAACAAATGCATATTAGTTGTTGTATTTGTAGTATATAATTTTAGCAATTTTTCAAGCCCATTACACTCGTGATCGCCTTTTAACTTCTCAATCTCTTCCAATTTTCCTTTAGCAAATGTAATTGTAAAATCCACATTTGTATCTTTGCTCATATCGTCATAATCTTTAATAACTGAATGAGATTTTTTACCATCTTTATCTGGTTTAGGATCAATTAATTCTTCTAACAATTCCTTAAAATCTTCTGTCCAATATCCAACAGGTAATTCAGTAACACGAATTTTATCTACACCAATTTTTTCATAGACACCTTTTATCAAGAATTTTTCACTAGAAAGCTTTGTAATCTTACCTTTAAATCCTTCATAATAAGGAACAAATTCAACTTCATTATTTTCTATTCCTAATAATTTATTCTTTAAATAATCAATAATCTGAAGAGGACTGTAACACATAATATCTGTGCTAAATCCTGTACCAATGCCTTTTGATCCATTTACTAATACCATAGGAATAATTGGAGCATAAAAGATTGGTTCAACCATTAAACCATCATCATCTAAATATTGAAGAATATTATCATCTGCCTGTGGAAATATAGCTCTTGTAATAGAATTTAATTGTGTAAAGATATATCTTTCAGAAGCACTATCTTTTCCACCTTGTAGTCTAGTTCCAAATTGTCCATTTGGTAAAAGCAAATTAATATTATTAGAACCAACAAAATTCTGCGCCATGCCTACAATTGCGGCATTTAAACTAGCCTCACCGTGATGATAACCAGATTCCTTAGAAGTATATCCGGAAAATTGTGCGACTTTCATTTCTGATGATAAATTGATTTTAAAGGCGGAATACAAAATTTTACGCAAAGATATTTTTAATCCATCCATCAAATTAGGAATAGATCGATCACAATCATATTTTGAGAAATGAATAAATTCTCTGTCAATGAATTCCTCATAAGGTACAGATGTTTTTGATGTATCTAAGAATTTTTTTCTATCATAGAAACTCAACCAATCTTTTCTATCGTCTGCTCTCTTTTTATTAAAAACCATATCAATTGAGTCATCTGACTTTTCTGAATGTTCAAATCCAACAATCTTTTTATTTTCAAAATATTCGCGAAATTCCTTGCCTGTGCTGGTTCCCAAACCCTTATAATATTTAATCTTCCAGCCACTAATATCATTTTCTTCCTTCCATTTATTATATTCTCCATCGCTATAAAAGTTAAGCTCACTAGATCCTTTCTTTGCTTTTAAAATAGGAGTATTCATAAAGCCAATAAATCCTGGAATATTAAAAAGTGTAGGCCATTCAGACTGGAATAAATTAATACCCAATCCTTTAATATGACTTCCATCTAAATCCTGATCAGTCATAAAAAGCACCTTACCATAACGTAACTGTTTATATACCTCTTCTAAACTAGCATATTTCTTGCCAGTTTCCAGACCTAATATTTTTTTAATTTCAGCAATCTCTTTATTTTCTGAAATCTTTTTTATGGCTTCACCTCTAACATTTAAGATTTTACCCTTCATCGGATAAACGCCAATAGTATTACGATCTTCAGAAGATAAACCAGAAATAATACCAGCCTTTGCTGAGTCACCTTCGCAAAAGATGATAACACAACTAGATGATTTTTCAGTTCCAGCCCAATTAGCATCGGTAAGTTTAGGAATTCCGCGAACAGATTTGCTCTTAACACCATCTGTTTTTTTAGCGGCTTTATTTTCCTTGACTTCTGTTAATTGAAGTGCCGCATCCATAACACCCATCTTTGCCACTTTTTCAATAAATTTTTCACTTACTTCACATTTAGAACCAAATTTAGAAGAAGGAGTGTTCATATAATCCTTTGTCTGACTATCAAATGCTGGATTTTCAATATCACAACGCACGAATAGTATTAATTGCTCCTTAATGGAGTTAGGATTAACCTTTATTTTTTTCTTTTTCTCAATATAGTCGCACAATTTTCTAGTGATTTGATTTAATATATATTCAACATGTTTGCCACCTTTAGCAGTATGAATACCATTTACGAATGAAATCTGAACAAATTCATTTGTTGGTGTCAACGCAACCGCATATTCCCATCGTTCCCCAGCATCTTCATATACACGAGGAGAAACTGCTTTATCTCCAATATACATATCAATATACTGTTGAAAATTCTTTACAGGAACAAGCTGATCATTATATTTAACCTTCAAGCTTTTATCAGTAATCGCAGAAATATCATAGACACGCTTCTTTAGTAACGCAATGATATCAGAAGAAAGTCCATCAATACCTAATCTCGCATAATCAGGTTTAAATATAATCTTAGTATATGGTTTTGTCTTACACTTTGTAATAGATGGTTTACAAATTTCATCAAGATTATTTTTATATTCTTGAATATATTTGAGACCACGAATATGATCAACAGTTTCAATGCGACCATATGTAGACCAAATAAGAACCAATTTAAATCCAAACCCATTTTTACCACCAACAATTTTTTTTTCATCTTTATTATAATTTGTTGAAGTTCTAAGATGACCAAATACCAATTCAGGTATCCAAATACCATCTTTTTGCGCGACGTCAATACCATTGCCATCATTGACCATTGTAATGGTTCCATCAGGATCAATAGAAACATCAATATGGGTAACAGGTAATGCGTTTTCAGAATTACTATCAACTCTGGTTTTCATTCTGACAACATGGTCGCGACTGTTAACAATACCTTCATCAAATAACTTAAACAAACCAGGAATATAACTAATATTTTTTTCAATAATTTTAGATCCATCTTTGCTCATAATCCATATATCTGCGTCAATATTCTCGACAGACCCAATATATGTATCGGGGTTATCTAAGATATGCTGCTTGTCAGTCTTCTGCTGAACATCAAAGAATAGTGTTGAATCAGGTCCGCTCATGTTTGATAATAGTATTATTTAATTATTATATTTAAATTATTTCAATTTTATTTCTAATTCAATTTTTTAAAAAGTAGAACAATTTAAAATAAAATCAAAAGTGATATTAATATGTATTCTCAAAGACAATTTACACCAGGTAAAAAATCAAATAGCGCAAAAATAATAAATTATATAGCAGCTTATAACGCATTACATCCTGGGTCAGATCAATTAAAATGTATATGTATTCAAGATCAATATAATAAAAATGTATTAGGATCTAATTCGCCATCTACAAGAATATCTAATAATCAACGAGTTTCTCAAATAGTAAATTTTTCAAGAGGTGGAAAAACTCAATATGGTAATTTTTATTTAGGGCAACCTTTAAATATTAATTATTTAGGTAGAGCAGAAGGTATGCCTGGAGGTAGTGGTAGCCCTCCAGTAAATAAATTTTAATAATTTAAAATCTTTTAAATATCTAAATATTGTATTTAGTAAATGCGTTACTAAATTTAATTTAGTAAAAATATATTTTCTCATGTAATTCTATAATAATGGTAGAACAAATGATTGGATCTCGCACTCAAGTGATGAATGGAACTGCTCACCATACTAAGGGTGGTCTTACTAAGAAACAACTAATGTATAACAAACACGGTCGAATTGTTTCTAGAAAGAAGCATACAATGGGAAAGAAAACTATTAAGCATTTATACAAGCTAGGATACAAACCTAAGAAGGGTTCTTTTAAATTATTCAAGAAGGGACACGGAAAGAGCAGAAGCAAGCGTGGTGGTAGTGGAATGAACGCGTTAAGTCCATCTCCTATCAGTGGTATTCATAACACTTCTGGAGTTGGTATCCAATTTATTGCTGGAAATGCCGCATAAAATAATTAAAATAATTAAAATTAATGTTTTATATTTTTACATATTTTATAAAATAATATGTAAAAAATTGTTAAAAAATCAATAATTATTTTTATACTAAAGTGTAGATAAAAATATACTAGTTTTAATAAATTTATCATACACAATATGATCTGCTAGTTTAAAATATAAATATTTTTCAAAATAACGTTTGCTAACTAAAAATGGTAAAGAATTTGATTTACAAAACTTATAATAGTAATTATACGCATCATCAAAAGATATTAAAGCTAAATTATGCTCAGCAGCTATTTGTTGTTTTACATATACCAATGATTTATCAATATCATTTAATTTATTCCACATGTTACTAGTAACATTTAAAACATACTTATCTTCAATAATTTCAATATTTGGAAAAAAATGAATTAATATTTTTAAAATATTTTCTTCACTGATAGTTCCATTTGATATATTATTAGAATTTCCCTTACTCCAATATTTAAAAAGCGAAGCTAATTCATCAATTTCTAATTCACTATCAAATATATTAATATTAGAATTAGAATTATTATCAATGTTAATTGTATTTTCCCAAAATTTAATAAAATCACTATGAAGTGGTAAATATTTACTAGTAATACCAAAAAACGAATCAGTTATTTCATCATAAAGCCCATATTTTTCCTTTAATATATTTTTCAATGTATTAGAATAAATTATATTTGGTAAACAAGAACTTGAGAGAAATTGTTTCCAAAGAAAATGAATATTCTTCCACTCCATTTTAACCTCATTTGAAACCTCTATAATATATTTATTATAGAAATCATTAGCTATTTCATTTTGTAAAGTATTTTTTAAATAATATGAATAATTAGATAGTTCTTCATCTGCCTTATTTTCAATAAACTTATCAGAGTTTTCATAACGTTTTGAATAATGAGCAGCAACACATAATAAATCTAATCCTATTTTTTTAAGTAATTCTCTCCAAACATTTATCGAAAAATTTTCATTAATTTTAATTAATCGACAATTTTCATAGGAATGATTTTCATGATATTTTGTCATGAAATTATTGGTGGTACCATTATGACTAATAGAGGCTAAAGCTACACTGTCTATTTCAGTTAAAAATTGTTTCATTTTTTGACTAACTAAAAAAATATGATTTAAGTTTTTTTTAAATATATTATCACCAATACTTGTAAGAAAATATTTTGCTGAATTTTTAGATGTAAAAAAAGAAGGGTATAACATATTTAATACATTTTGTATAGTATCTGTTTCTGGAATAGAAATAAATAAAGAACGTTCTTTTATTTGCTTTATAATAATAGACTTAGTTTTATGTTTCCATTGTAATAAAACTCCATCCTTAGTTATAGTAGAGAGAAGTTTATGAATAATATCATCTTCTTTTATAATTAAATATTTCTCTCCATCATATTCATAAAAGTTATTATTAGGTAAATAATAATATTTATTTTTACTCAAAAATACTTGTATAAAAATTTGTTGTTCTTCAGATAAATAATTATTTCGATTTATACGTTTTTCATGATTTTTATATTCGGTTTCAAGTGTATTTGGTAAATAGGTAACAATATGATTATATATTCGTTGGATCATATAATTATCATCTTTATATTTTTCTATTAATAATTTGACAGCATCTATACAATCAGTCTGAATTATTAATTTATTATTTTTCAAGTTCTCTGTCTTTAAGTTCTCTGTCATTCTTTAAAATTGTATTGGATTGTCTTTAAATTAGTTTTTAAATAATATTTTTAATATATAAATGAAAGTAACTTTAAAATATTTACCAAAAAGGCTAACAAGAAAAGACAAAAAAAGACAATTCAACGCTTTAGTAAAATCTAGAAAACTTTATAGAAAAGGAATATATTATACTAGAAAACCAGTTAAATCATTTATATCTAAAAAATCGCCACATATTATAAAAGCTGAAAAGATATATAAACTAAAAAATATTGGTGCGACACAAGAACTGGCAAAAGCAACAGGTTGTTCTATAAAAGCATTAAAAAAAATAATAAATAAAGGTCAAGGAGCATATTTTTCTTCTGGATCAAGACCCAACCAAACTGGACAATCATGGGGAATAGCTCGTTTAGCTAGTTCTATTACAGCTGGAAAAGCAGCAGCAGTAGACTATAATATACTAGAAGAAGGTTGTATTCCAAATTCAAAGGCACTTAAACTAGCAAAAACCGCAAGAAGAAAATATGGACATGGAACTAGAAGAGTTCCAAAAGTATCCTTAAAATAAATTATATTAAATTATATTAAATTATATTAAATTATATTAAATGCGTTAAATATTTAAATTCATAAGTATTTAAAGATTTAAAATGAAAAATTACTATAATGTCCGCATTTTCAAATAATAATCAAATAACACCTACTGATGGAAATGTTTTAACAATTAAAACAGTTCAAATTGCTCCATTTAGAACTTTAATGACCGCACTTAAAGATATTTTGTTAGAAACAAATATTACTTTTGAGCCAGATGGAATACGAATTATTAATATGGATAAGTCGCATACTATTTTAGCACATTTATATTTGGAAGCACATAATTTTGAAATGTATGAATGTAAAAAGGAAAAGATTATTATTGGAGTAAATATGTTTCATCTATTTAAGTTAATCAATACAATTGACAATGATGATACATTAACCATCTATATCGAGAATTCTGATTATGTAGATGGTATAGTTTCTCATTTGGCTTTAAAATTTGAGAATGGAGAGATTAAGCAATGTAAGACCCAGAAGTTGCGATTAATTGAACCTGAGCCTGAAGAGCTTCAATATCCTGATGTTAAGTTTTCTTCTATTATTAATCTTCCATCTGCTGATTTTCAGAAGATTATTCGCGATCTTTCATGTATTTCTGATAAGTTGGAAATTAAATCTGTTGGTAATGAGCTAATATTTAAGTGTTCTGGACAATTTGCTTCTGCTGAAATTCATCGTGCTGAATCAGACGGCAGTATGGGATTTATTTTGAAGCAAGACTCATCTAAGGTTATTCAGGGAGAATTTTCATTGAAGAATTTAGGATATTTCATAAAATGTACCAATCTTTGCCAACAAATTGAAGTTTATTTGGAGAACGATTTGCCTCTTGTTGTCAAATATGATGTAGCCAGTTTGGGAACCATAAAATTATGTTTAGCCTCATTACCTTCTTCGTAAACTTAACTAAGTTTAGATAAAATATTTTATAATTTTTATTATAAAAACTTGTAAAATATAAATATGTAATAATTATTTAAATGAAATATCCAGAATAACTATACATGAATAATATTAATCGTGATTATATTTTTAATTTAAGAGACAGTAATATAATAATACCAAAATTAAAACCATCTACATCACATAAAGATTTAAATCAAACAGATTTAATACACATTATTAAATCCCCATCACCTCTTTCACAAATGCATATAAAACCCGATATAATAGTAGGACCAACAGGCCCTCAAGGTATATCAGGCGATCGTTATTCTTCAAAAACAATAGGAAAATATATCTTTGATATGAAAGAAAATTCTTTTATAAGTTTTAATATTGAACCTGGCCTAGCATATATAAATGGTAATTCAGTTATTGTAGCAGAAGTACCTACAAAAATAAATTCTGAAATAAACTCTTTTGAAGGAATAGTTCAATATTATAATTCACAATCAGGTCAAATTATAATTCAAGATATAAATAATATTAAGGGAACAATTGAAAAAATACCTAGTTATTATTATGTTAATTTAAATGCTATTCCACAATCTATTATTTCTAGTGATATTTCATCAATACAACTTGTATTAAATAATAATACTATAAATATATCTGAACAGGATAATGATATTCAATATTATATATTAAATTTAAAAAATAATGATGAAGTTAAATATATTTATACTTTATTAAAAAATAATCAAAAAGCATCAATTTTAATAAAACTTGATATTATTTCAAATGAAACAATGGCAATTATTTATCCAATAATAAATATAAATACTAGTTATAACTCAAATATAATTTTAAATACTAATACTCCTTATGCTATTCTTAAAATACATGTTATTGAAAATTTACTCTTTGGAGATTGTATTTTTTATTTTAAAAATATATAAAAAGTTTAATTTTATATTATTATATACAATTTATTATTATATATAATTTATTATTATATACAATTTATTATTATATATAATTTATTATATATTATATATAAAATGTCATTTATTAATTATACACAATATTTAGGTTCTCAACGCTGTTGTAATTTTAATAAACAAGGACCAGTTGGTCCTGTTGGACCACAAGGTTCTCAAGGACCTATAGGTCCAGCAGGGGTTACTGGTGGTTTAGGATCTACTGGACCTACTGGAAGAGGATGTAGAGGACCTACAGGACCAAATGGAGGACCAATAGGACCAATAGGCCCAACTGGTGTAACAGGCTATATCGGAGCTACTGGTTTCACTGGTCCAACTGGTTTCACTGGCCCAACTGGTGTAACAGGCTATATCGGAGCTACTGGTTTCACTGGTCCAACTGGTTTCACTGGTCCAACTGGTTTCACTGGTCCAACTGGTTTCACTGGTCCAACTGGTTTCACTGGTCCAACTGGTTTCACTGGTCCAACTGGTTTCACTGGTCCAACTGGTTTCACTGGTCCAACTGGTTTCACTGGTCCAACCGGATTTACAGGTCCAACCGGATTTACAGGTCCAACCGGACCTTCTCAATTCACTCAATTGGGATTAGTAAAACTTCAAACGCTTAATGTGAGTATAACTGGTTCTGCGTCTGCTGTTAATTTTAATTTAGACCCTATATTCAATTCATCTTACAAAGATTATCGTATTATATTAACACCTACAACTCAAGTAGCATTTACAGCGTATCCTAGTTATTCTCTTGCTGGATTTTTGGGAACAAGTGTTCCTACCACAGGTTCAGTATACGGATTTGAAATGACTTCAGGTTCTACTACGGTTGTAAGTCCTGTATATATTTCTGGTGCTATTTTATCTTCCGCACCATTAGTATTTTCGGTTTCTTCTACACCGAATAAGCAAGTAGTGTTTGAAATATCTAATGTTGGTTTTACTGCTTCGATATCACAAAATGTTTATATTACTTGTAAATCATTTTACGGCAATCCAGGTGTTTCTGGAACAAGTGATAGGAATATTGCTTGTGTTAATACAAGTGGGTTGATTACTGGTTTAATAATTCAACAGAGTGCTATAGGTGCTGGTAATAACTTTATACTTCAAGCAACAGTATATGGATATAATGAAGTATAATCTAATATAATTAAAATGTCCGCAAAGAGTATATGGATACGGGAATATTTGACGCTGTATTTTGGAGTTTTTTTATTACCTCTATGATGGGATTTTGACCTCTATGGTGTATAAATTCAAATTTAAAGAGGTTTAATGTTGTTGTATTAAAATCGTTAGGGATACAGAAGCAGAAGAAAAAGAAGAGGAGTTTAGGATAAATCACCCTCCTCCTCCACAAGTATTACAAGAGAGTAAGAATAATTTAGTTTAATTACACTGTCAGTTGTTATACGCATGCCTCATTTTTGGTAAAAAAGTATTTAAATAAAATATTATAAAAAAATTAATAATATTTTGAGCAACTTTTTCTAAAAGTGAAATATATAACCAAATATTTTGCGCAACTTTTTCTAAAAGTTGCCTTTAATATTCAGGTGTATGCTTTTTAAATATACATCCCTGAGGTGTTAAACCCTTTACATCCGATGTGACAATTGCTGGATTTTGATTTTTACAATCAGTCATCCATATCTTAATAATACAAAAATTTTTCTTTGGCGAAATTGTTATCCCAGTTACACAATTAACAAAACCTGATTGACTACTAATTGACCCGCCAACCACAGCATACGTCAAATCCTTCCAAACCTTATAGACATTTTTATTCAGAACTTTGTAGGAAAAGCAACCTCCATCGCGGTTCTTTGGATCCTCCCAGATAGGTTTAATACCTGTTTTCATCACAAATAACATACAATTTTCTACTAAAATTTCAGGCAAAGTTTCTGTAACTGCTAAGGTTTCTTCCACACTAGTCATGTTTGAAATGGGTATATAACTCTTAATACTCCAGTCAGTATCATGAGGTAAATGTGCCCAAATAGTCCAAGGTGTATTCAATTGGTGAAAATCAGTTGATTGAAATTCAGAAGATTCACTAATAGTTGCTGTGTCCATTGTAGTAATGTGGGATAACATTTCTACTTTATTATCTCATTTTTTTTTTAAATTATTTTAAAATATATATTATTTTCTAATTTATAGAAATAATATATAGATTAGTTAAATTATTTACGAATATTATTTTTTATTATTTGATTTATCTTCTATTATATAGTCATCCTTTTGAATTACTAAATAATCGCTATCATTATTTAAATCCATGTAAAAACTATTTACATTTTGATCTATTAATTTTAAAGTAATTTCTATAGGCAAACTAGCAATATCTATATTATTGAACATAGTCAACATTAATATATTATATTCTTCATGATAATATCTCAAATAATACAAAAAGAAAGAATAATTAAAAATATTATCTTTAATATAAAAATTGACTTTATTATTAGAAAGATCTAATTTATATGTTTTTCCTTGATATATAATTTCCACAAGTATAAATTTAATATTAGATTTTTCATATTCATATATTGCGTTATTTTCTAGTAAAGACTTCAAGTCTTCTTTATTGTTTGGCAAATTTCTGATAATTTTTATATTATTTGGTAACGTAGAACGATCTTTATATATTAAAAAATCGTAATCTATATTTGCTAAATCAGATAAAGTTAAACATTGATTTTTAATAACTTTTTTAACTACTCTACTATTTTTAATAAATTCAATATCACAATGATTTTTCTGGTTACATCTGGCAAACTTTTTTAGATCATCTATTACTAATATTAATGTGGGATATTTCTCTGTGATATATTTTGTTGTTTGTTTTATAAAGATTTCTGTCTGACTATAAAAATAAAAAAATTTAAATGAAGCTGTGACAACAAAATTTTCATAGTCATCTGGATAATGTCTTTTTATATATTCATTTAAAAGAAATCCAAGCGCACATGTTTTACCTAATTCAAATAATGTTTGAAACATTAATTATGATTATTTTATAACTATTTATTTAAATTGTTTATAAATAGTTATACTACTTAAAAAGATAAAATATACCAAAAATAATGTAATATAAAGTTTTGAATATCATTTTATATAAATTAATTACTATTTTTATTTAAATTGTTTATATAAATAATTATCATTCCTTAATTTAACTGCGATAAGTTCGATCACTTCTCCAAAATGGGAACATTTGTTGTTGTGTAGTAACAACAGTTGATGGTTGTGATGTATAATCGTTATTATGTGGATTTGGAACAATAATATTTGGAGATTTATAATAAACTGGGTTTTTAGTAGAATTATATTCTGGATCATAAATAAGGACATTTCCAGCTGTATCTATTTTAACATCTTTGCTACAAAAAGTTGATGTGGAATTTGTATCTGTGTTGCATTTTGTATTAAGTGTTCCTGTAGCGGCATCTAAACCAAAAATATACAGGAGAACAGTAACAATAAAAGTCATTAAAATAAATGGAATAAAAACAATTATCCATGATACAACGCCAAAACCTTGTTCGCATAGTATATTTAATAATAAAGTAACCATAACCATTACAATAGCTTTCATAAAAGCAGTATTATAAAGTCCCTTAAATGTGTCAATAAGTATTTGAGTTGCTGAAAATATAACATAAATAATAGCTGGAGGACATAAATTTAACATTATTTATAATATATTTATATTTTATTTTATTATTCATCAGCATAGAAGAAAGGTTCTGAGACTTTAAAGTATCCGACCTTTCCCCCGACATCTCCGTCTTCGGATAGCTGATAAATGAACCCTGATTCATCATTATTTGTACAGTAAGTTACATCGTCAATCTCAATTTCAAATAATTCTTCTTCTTCAACCTCTATATTTTGCTCTACTTTTTTAAAAAGTAGAGGTTGGTCCAAAATTTCCTCTTCTTCTACTTGTCCATCCACGGAAAATTCAACTTCATTTTCTTCAGTCTCAGTTTCAACTTCATCTTCTTCAGACTCAGTTTCAACTTCATCTTCTTCAACCTCTAGATTTTGCTCTACTTTTTTAAAAAGTAGAGGTTGATCCAAAACAGTTTCTTCTTCCTCTTCAGAAACTTCTTCCTCTTCAGAAACTTCTTCTTTATCTTTCACCTTTTGAGCCAAATTTGGTTCTTCTTCCTCTTCTACTTCTTCTACTTCTACTTCTTCCTCTTCTACTTCTTTCTCTTTTACTTCTTCTTCCTCCTCTACTTCTTCCTCTTCTACTTCTTCTACTTCTTCCTCTTCTACTTCTTCCTCTTCTACTTCTTCCTCTTCTACTTCTTCCTCCTCTACTTCTTCTTCTTCCTCTTCTACTTCTTCATCGGAGCTTTCATATTCATCTTCCTTATCAGTTTCTTCCTCATCGGACAATATAATAGGCTGAATAAATACTTCTTCGGATACATTTGTTTCAATTTCTTCTTTAATTATAATTTTAATATTTTCATTCTCACAAGCTGTAGTAATGGAAGCTTTAACAATATCTTCCTTTTTAGGCTCTTCTAAATTTTTTTTATTAACATAATCTAATATTTTATTTAAAATAGGAGCTATTTCAGACAATTGATTTCCACATATTTCACCAAGTTTTGTAGATAGTTTAAAAACAAATTCATCAATATCATCTATATCGTCTTCTTGGGTATTTTTAGTATTCTTACTATTTATATTATTATGATGAAGTTCATTCGCAATCGACGGTAATTTCATTAATTGTTGATGAGTTTGTTCTAATAATTCATATCTTTTCATAAAATCCCCCATATTTTTTGTAAAATGATTTTTAATTACATGAGTAATTTCGTCAAATAATTCCTCCATTTTCAATCTATTAGTAATATTTTCTGTCATCCTTTAATAATTTATATATAACTATTCGTTTAATATGATTTAAAAAATAATTTATCTATTTCATATATGTCAAATATTTTAGATAGTATATCAATTATTGAGACGAATCAGATCGATGAAAAGGTTCAGAAAATTATGCGACAGACAGACTACAGTGAGGAAGTCGCAACTGAAAAGTTGAAGGAACACGGATTTAATGAAATTGCTACTATTAAAGCATATTTAGGAGTTCCAGAAAAAAAAACTTCAAATCAAGTGAAATCTGTTAATCAAGAGATTTATAAACAGTTGCGTAATAAATTAGATAGTTCAATGCGTGATTATCAGGCAAGAGTAGAGAGAGGAGAAGTTAAAAAGGTTGTTTAGAGTAATATATTTTTTATTTTTTAGAAGGTTTAGCACGTTTTCCATGTTTACCTGGTTTACCAGGAATACCAGTAATACCAGGAATACCAGGAATAGCTGATGGCATAGCAAAAACCATCGCATTTATATTTGAAATATGATCTACTACATAAATGATAACAAAAACAAGTAAAAATAATAATATTTGGAAATGTTTATCTTTATAGAAGTGTATGACTGAATTAAAATTCCAAAAAGAAAAACTTTCATCATCAAGTTCTGAGCTCTTATCCATAATACATGAATAGAAAAAAATACAAAAATAGAAAAAATACAAAAATAGCAAATATATGAATATATAAATATGTAAATATGTAAATATGTAAAAATAATATACTAAACTGTTATGTGTATATTATTTTCTAATTTTGACTTATACCAAATCTTTCGCTTAAAATATTGGTTTTATTTTGTTTTTTTTGAAGCTTCTTTTTAATTTGATATGTATTAGATGGAATTATTTTGTTATTAATAATAAAATCATCATTATCTTCATGTAATTCAGGAAGAATACGCGTTAGTGGTTTATCTACTACTAAAAATAAACGTTCATTTCTCAATAGTGCTCTATATTCTTGTATACTTAGATTTCCATAATATTTATCTAGCATATAAAATGGATTTGGTGCTGGCTTAATATTTTTTTTATAATTATAAATTTTAGTATAAATATGATTTAAAAGATGATATCTTTCAAACTTTGTAGACATGTCAATATTTTCTTCCATTAGATAAGCTGTGGAACATTCAGGACTACAAAAACATCCATATACATGATAAGAATCTTTAATAAAATGCTTTGGAATATAAATAGGTGGATTATCAAAATCACATGTGCACCAAAAACAAGCTGATTTTTTATCACATATATTATTTGTATGTAAATTATGCTCTAAAACCTTTAATTTTCTCCAAACTTCACGAATATCAGTATCTTTATTTTGTTTATTATCTTCATTATCGTCATTTTCATTATCATCATCATAATCATTGTTATTTTTTAAAGGTTCTATAGGATTAATAAATTGAGATAAATTTGTATGACTGCTAAATGGAGTATTTTCTTTAATAATATCATATGATAATTGACTTTTATTTGAAAAATTAAAACTATCAAAATTATTAGTAATTAATATATTTGTTTGTAAATCTTTTAAACAACACTTTAAATGTAATATAACATTAGGTTTTACCTCCTTATCATTATTTAATTGAACCATTTGTTGAATAATTTTGCCTCCTTTTGGTTTACGACCGCGTTTTTTAACTGGTTTAGTTTCACTTAAACTATCATTAGAATTTTCAGATAAAAAAATATTTTTCTCAACTATATTTTCGTCAGTTTCATTATTATCTTCTAATAAATTTAAATTATTTGCTATTTCATAAGTATCTTCGATTAATACATTAATATTATTACTATTAATAGTATTACTAATAGTAGTCATAATAGAATTACTATTATTCATATTACTTTCTGTATTAGAAGAGTTAGTAGTTAAGTTTATATTTTGTTCTTGTTGTTGTTGTTGTTGTTGTTGTTGTTGTAAAGCCAATTCAATGTCTTTTTTAGATTTTCTGCCGCGTTTTTTAGGAAGAGTATTTCCTTCTACAATAGATTTTTCTAGATCTTTTTTATTAGTCATTTTAAGTTATACAATAATATATATTTCTGATTTAAATTGTTTTAATATATATTTTTTCTAATATGTATTTTTCATAGTTTACTTATAATATTATTTATAAACTATTATTTGTATAACATTTTCGGCAAACTGGTATATAATTATCAGACCCTACAACAGTTTGTTCCTTTTCTTTTGTTAAACGCATTGAAAATATTGCCAATGTGCCATCTTTACATGAAGAACAGAGAGAAGTTAATTTACGCACTTTGTCGCAAAATGGTATCAAATCTAGTATATTTCCAAATTTTTTTCTCTCAAAATCTCCATCTAATCCACAAATATAAACTTTCTTATTATGATTTAACATATCAAGCACAACTTCGTATAGATCTGGAAAGAATTGTCCTTCATTAATAAGTATAACCTTTGCGTTTCTAACTACATTTGTTGACACATCGTTTAACCAAATATCGCTTAAAGTAGTTGCTTGTAGACAAGGTGCCATAATTTTGTCATGACTTGATAGCATAGTATCATGATATCTTTTATCAATAGTATGGTTAATAATAGTAACAGGAATATTGCAGAATACGCACTGTTTATAAATCTCTAAAATCTCGGATGTTTTTCCAGCATACATTGGACCAATAATTAGTTCCAAATAACCAGTTTCGCATATCGATGAAGTAGCCATAGTAGTTGTATTCATTAAATATCTTTAATATTTTAAAATCAATTTTTAAATTAAATATTAAAAGAATTATGATATATAATAAAATGTCAAGTAGCGGTGTCCCACTTGTAGAGCTATATAGACCAAAAAATTTTGAAGATATTGTTCTGGATCCATTAAATAAGCAGATTTTAAAAAATATAATTGATACATCGTATTTTCCAAATTTACTATTTTATGGACCACCTGGAACAGGTAAAACGACAACTATCATAAATTTAATAAATGCCTATCAAGAAAAATTAAATATTAAAAATAAAGATTTAATTATTCATTTAAACGCATCTGACGAGAGAGGAATAGATATTATAAGAAACCAGATAAATTTTTTTGTAAATTCTAATCCGCTTTTTCATACAGGAATGAAATTTGTTATATTAGATGAGGTAGATTATATGACTAAAAATGCTCAGCAAGCATTAAGATATCTATTACAAAATTACTCTAGTAGTGTTCGTTTTTGTTTAATATGTAATTATATAAGTAAAATAGATGAAGGTTTACAAAATGAATTTATTCGTTTACGGTTCAATCAGTTGCCAAAAGAAGAAATAATAAAGTTTCTCAAAAATATTTCTATATCGGAGAATCTAAATTTATCGGAAAAATCATTAGAATGTATTCAAAAACTTTATAAATCAGACATAAGAAGTATGATAAATTTTATGCAGTCAAATCAAGATATAGTAAAACAAAATGTAGACAATGATTTTAAATTCAATATAATAGATAATAATATTTGGGAAAATCTCATCTCAATGTTTCTAAAGAGAGAAAAAATAAACACACTTAATGATTATATTTATTTAATTAGCATTAAATATAATATTGATAAAAAAAATATAATTAAAGACTTTTTAAATTATATTATTCGTAATTATTCTAAATATGTAAATACTAAATTTTTAGAATTTGTTGAAAACTTGCTACATTCACAAGTTCAAAATAATAATGTATATGTTAATTACTCGTTAACGCGACTATCATCCTTTATATCTTCATGAATTATAGAACATATAAGATTTTCTTTAACATCAAATTTAGAAAGTCTCATTTGTAATTTAATTATGAACTCATTTGGTGGAGAACTTTTTGACGGATCAAAAAAGTTTTGTTTCAGGCTATATTCGCCTTTTGGGATATTCTCCTTCATGGATGTAAATAAGTTTTGCTTAATAGGGATACTAATTCCTCTTTCATTGATGATGCGCGATTTACTTGTAGTTAACATTCTTTATATTATATTATAAAGAAAATAATTGAAATAAAATTAATTTAAAGAATTTAAAGATATTAGTTGACACTATAGTAATGGCAATCACCATGGATATTGATGAAGAATGGCAAAATTTTAATAATAATGATGGCATAGATGACGACGATGATGCTAAGGGTTTTGATGATGATCTCGATGATGAATATGCAAAATTTCTTAAAATGGACGGGGATGAAGAAACTTTATCGGCTAATATTAAGCCTGAATTGGGTTCATCTGAAGCTCCTAAATCATCAGAAATTTATATTTCGACAAAAACTAAAATTGCTTATTTAAATACACCTATTGATTTAAAAACAATATTTTGGTTAATTGATGTAATACCTTATGCTAAACCTTTAAATGGAGTTGTAAAAAAACAAATGAAGTTTAGCTTAGAAAATCAGGAAGATCTTACTTTTATTCAAGATAAACTTAAAGCTGAGACCTATGTTGAAGAGCATGTTATTACCCATATTGATAATCCTACTGGGAGAATTAAATTTAAGGATGTCCGTAAGATTAGTATTGGAATATGTAAAAAGGATATTATGAGCTATCGCTGTAAGAAGAAGAGTGCTTTTTATAATTGCTTTGTTTTAATCCTGCGAATGAAGGTTCAAGGTATTTTTAAGGAATTTCATGTCAAGGTTTTTAACACTGGTAAATTGGAAATACCTGGTGTTCAGAGCGATGAGAGCTTTGAAATGATTTTAAAATTAATTATTGAAATACTACAACCATTTACTGAAGGTAATTTGGGATATAAAGATAATAGTACTGAGACTGTGCTAATCAATTCGAATTTTAATTGTGGTTTCTTTATTAATAGAGAGATATTGTATGAAACTTTGAAATTTAAATATAATATTCAAGCTATTTATGATCCTTGTTCATATCCTGGCATTCAATCTAAATTCTATTACAATCCTGATATTGGGTTACAAAATGGATGTCAAATTTCAGAAGAGAATAAGCATTTATATACCAATGTTAAAGAGGTGTCTTTTATGATTTTCAGAACTGGAAGTGTTCTTATTGTCGGAAAATGTGATGAAAATGTATTGTTTATTATTTATGAATTTCTTAAGATTATACTGATAAATGAATATAAAAACATTTGTCAGCAAAAAACATTAACAACTAGTCAAAACAAAGATAAAAAGAAGAAACTTCGTAAAAAAATAATTATTGTTGATATTGAAAACCCTTAAGATACATCATATTAAATATATATATATATATATATTAGCTTATAAACCAATCTATAAAGCTATCTGGAGATTCTAATAATTTTTCGGTAAATTCATTCAAATATAATTTTTTTTTATAATTTTTAATAGTTTCTGGATTTTTGAAAAACTTGTTTATTAATACGCGATTTAATTCAAAAAAGATATTTGTATCATGTATATCATAATATAATTTTTCAATAATACTATATAATGTACCTATGTGTTTTTGTTCATTAAAATTACTTAGTTTATCACATAAACTAGCAAATATTTCTATAGACCCTTCTATATTTTTGGTATTTTCTGTTTGTATTATTTTTAATAGATATGTTTGATATAATTGAATATAAATATTTATTATATCTAATTTACTTCTTGTTTCGTTTGAAATAGTTTCATTTATTTTTTTCAGTTCATTACTTATTTCAAACAATGTTTTTTTATATACGTATGTTGTAGCATCTCTCGAAGTTAATTGTAGAAACATTTTTTCATCTTCTGATATTTGTCCTACAAATTCAAGATAAAAATAAAAAGATTTTTGGCAATGAAAGTATGTTAAATCAATATTTTTTGTATAATATAATATATTGTTAAAAACATTTGTTACTGTGTCCATACCACGAATAATAATAAATTTTGAAAAGGGCTTATTTTTAGTATTTGTATTTTCTACAATAAATTTTATGTATTCACAGAGTAATTCGGAATATTTTTTAGTTATTAATCCAGTAGTTTCAATTAATTCACTTCTATAATTTTCGCTGTAATTTAAAGAATAATTATTATCTTTATTATTTAATATTTTCATTCTATTATTATTTAATTTTATTATATTTAATAGAATATTTTGTATTTTTATATTTTGTATTTTTATATTTTGTATTTTTATATTTTGTATTTTTGTATTTTGTATTTTTATATTTTGTATTTTTGTATTTTGTATTTTTATATTTTGTATTTTATATTTGTATTTTATATAAATTAGTTTAATTTAATAAGTATTTAAAGACTAATAAATTAAAATTATATAAAATGTCCGTAGAAGATAAATCCAACACCGCAAAGCCAAGTGCGTCAAATTTGAATTATAGACTTCCTTCTGATGTTACGTTGAAACATGCTGCTAAACTTTCTATTGTTGATGATAAACCAATCCTTTTAGATTATTGGACAGCTTCGTTAGATAAGAAGGCTTTGGTCGGAGCTAGAGATAATGGAGAGAAATTGCTTGTTAAGTCTGAAGACGAATACACATCAACTATCCAAAAATTCTATAAGTCTGGCACTGAATATATTATCATTACTGAGAATTCTATTTATATTGTTTCCAATGAGATCCCTACTAGAAAGATCTCCTAATTCCACCTTTTCCACCTTTTCCACCTTTAGAAAAGGTGGAGCCAAAATCTGTAACCTTTAGAAAAGGTGGAGCCAAAATCTGTAACCTTTAGAAAAGGTGGAGCCAAAATCTGTAACCTTTAGAAAAGGTGGAGCCAAA
>Ga0209084_1000116_pt1 | contig 74798 bp, 98 predicted proteins | sample C_130820_MF_Meta_FD_187309 | JGI IMG/M metagenome (GOLD analysis project Ga0209084, IMG submission 187309) | Freshwater microbial communities from Lake Croche, Canada to study carbon cycling - C_130820_MF_MetaG (SPAdes) (version 2) | ecosystem: Environmental > Aquatic > Freshwater > Lake...
TATTCAATAATGCTAGACAAGTTATGGGCCATAATATTATTGGATATGACTTAGCTGTATTAAAGAAGCTATTCAACTATGAATTACCTAAGAGCGTAAAAGCTGTAGATACACTTATTCTTTCACAAGTATTAGACTATAGGAGGTTCGGTAATGATGGGCATGGTTTAAAACGTTGGGGTGAATATTTAGAGTTTCCTAAACAAGAGTTTGAAGACTGGTCTGGATATTCTGAACAAATGGGTGAATACTGTAATAACGACGTTTCATTAAATGTCAAGGTATTAGAGATATTAAAGCAGGAATTGATTGAAGTATCTGAGAAGAGTCCTAAAGTCAAAGAGTATATTAAAGTAGAACATGCAGTAAGTAAGTGGTGTGCCGAAGCTAACTTAGGTGGATGGCCATTTGATTTAGATAAAGCACATATACTTTATGACAGATTACAAGTTGAAATGGATAAGACGTATACTGCACTAAATTCAAAACTTGGCTTAAAGATAGTAGCTGTAGATAAGAAGCTTGGTATCGTAGAAGTAAAGAAACCTAAATATAGAAAGGATGGATGCTATGATGCGCATACTGCTCGGTGGTTTGATGTGGATCCTTGGAGTGGGTTCGATCCTGATGATCGCATTGTCGATGGTGAGTATTGCCGTATTCAAGTCGAACCTCTTAGTCTGGACTCGGTAACAGATGTAAAGATATTTCTATATAGACATGGTTGGGTTCCTAATGATTGGAATTATAAAGCTGATCCTATTACAGGAAGAAAAGCGAAAACTACACCTAAGATTACAGAAGATAGTTTAGAATTCTTAGGTGGTGATGGTAAGCTCTATAAAGATTTCTTAACTGCAAAGGCTAGGCAAGGCATTTTAACAACATGGTTAAAGAACGTAGATGATCAAGGCAATCTGCACGGTGATTGTATGACAATTGGTACACCAAGTATGCGTGCTAGACACTCTATTATTGTTAACGTACCGTCAGGAGATTCACCATGGGGTAGAGAAATGCGGGAATTGTTCTCATGTAAGCCTGGCTGGAAGCTTGTAGGCTGTGATTCATCAGGTAATCAAGCTAGAGGCTTAGCACATTATTTGAATGATGCTACATTTATTGATACATTACTTAATGGTGATATTCATCAATTTAATGCTGATATTCTTACTGAGATCTTAAAGAAAGATTTAAAGATGAATTATGTAGTACCAAGAGCGAATGCTAAGAGAATTCTATACGCATTCTTATTCGGAGCCAGTGGTGGAAAGCTTTGGTCATATATCTTTGGCTCACATGATGATGTTAAAGGTAAGAAATTGAAATCAGGCTTTATTAAAGCTGTTCCAGGATTTAAAGACTTAAGTGAAAAGTTGGAGAAAATATATGGAAACACAAAGAAAAAGGGAGATGGTTATATCCCTAGCTTGGCTGGTACTCGTGTGTATGTTGACAGCTTCCATAAGCTTCTTGTCTATCTACTGCAATCAGCAGAGAAAATTACTTGCGGAGCAGCATGTATGCTTGCAATGGAGCGACTCGAATCTGCAGGAATTCCGTACCAACCCTTGATTATGATGCATGATGAGATTGATTTTATGGTACCTGAAGAGTTTGCTGAACAAGCAGCTGAGATAGGTAAACAAGCGTTTGCAGACGGCCCTAAACTATTTGGTGTGGAGATTATGGATGGAAGCGGAAAGATCGGTAACGATTGGTACGAGATTCACTAGTATTGATAGTGTATTATCAATGCAGGATTTTCTGCGATTAAGACAATATTGTAGAACATCAAATTATAAACGAATGCCTAAAGGTAATGGCACATTTGTTTATTATGCTGACATGCCTAGAGATATTAATGATAATATTAACAAAATTATTAATGAAACACTAGGAAAGAATTTAAAGGATATCATATCATTTGTTCGTTTGAATACTAGCAAACATGACACAGAATTTAGAATACATGCGGATCAAGACATATTTGGTCGAACACCAACTGTAGCCGCGCTCTTTTACTTAGACAGTAGTGATATAACAGGCACAGCTTTCTTCAGTCATCCTGTGTATGGCAACTATGCTAAAGCTAAAGAGCATTATATATTTGACGAAGATGATGGACAATGGTCAATAGATGAATTCTTTAACGCAAAGGCAAATACATTGTTGATCTATGATGCAAAGCTATATCACGGTCGACAGCCATGGTTATCTGAAGGCATCAATCAAAGAAACGGCAGAATTGTAATAGTTAAATTTATGAGAGAAAATGATGAATAAAGAGCAATATTTACTTGTATGTTTAATGGAAGAACTATCAGAAGCTGCACAGGAAGCATCTAAATGTTTAAGGTTTACACTTGATCATAAATACGAGCTGTATGAAAAGACTAACAAAGAAAAGCTTAAATCAGAACTTTCTGATGTACAAGCTATCTTAATACTTCTTTCATCAGAATGCAATATTCGATTGAATTGTGAAAGAGTACCTGACATTAGAGACAAAATTGATCGCACATTATTAAGAATGAAATTGTCTCAGGAAATGGGAGTTTTAGATGCTGATAGCATTGATTGATGGTGATATACTTGCCCACAACTGCTGTTACAACCGTACTGATGGTGTCACATATCTTGATGATGAGGGTAACGTAATACCTCAAGTATTCACTAAAGAAGAAGATACAGAGTATCGTAAAGCAATATGGCATAACTTTGAAAAAATGCTAGAAGTAATCATGGAAGAAACATTTGCAAGTGATTATTGTATGGCTGTTAAGGGTGAAGGCAACTATAGAGACGAAATATTTGTAGATTATAAGAAGCATCGTACAGTTGGTCCGCCTAACTTCTTTGTGCCGTTTGTAAGAAAGATGGCAGTAATGCAAGAGATTGCTGTAGCTGCAGATGGACGCGAAGCTGATGATCTGTTACGTATATGGGCAAATGAATGCAGGTCTCATAATATAGATTATGTTATATGCTCAATAGATAAGGATCTATTAATGATTCCTGGAAAGCACTATAATATAAAGCATAAAACAATTACAGAAGTCTCAGAGCTTGATGCTAAAAGAAACTTCTACGAACAAGTATTAAAAGGTGATGCCACGGATAATATACCTGGCATTTGGAAAATGGGCCCAGTGAAAGCATCAAAAGCTTTAGCACATTGCACAACAGATGAGGAATTCCAAGAGGCAGTAATTGAACAATATATAAAAGCTAATGGTGATGAATGGCCTGAATATTTATTAGTTAATGCAAAGCTCATCAACATCCAGAATACATATGATGATTATTTCTGTTTTGATAACTGGCCATTAGCACAGGAAATTAGAGATGGCTGAATTTAAAGGTAAAATAAACCACACCGTGTCCAATTCAGATATTAGTAAATTTGATAATGGACACTGGTGTTTTAATAGACAGATGAACGTAGGAAATAAACAATATGTGGGATTCATCTACATTATATATGATACGGTCTTGGATAGATTCTATCTTGGCAAGAAGAATTACAGATCATATGGTAAAGCTACTTATGGACAAGAATCTGATTGGCGTAGATATAAATCTAGCTCTAACAGTTTGGCGGCTCATTTCGCTAGCAGACCGAAGAAAGAGTTCAAGTTTATTGTCCTTGATGAATACACTACCAAAGGCTCCTTAGCTTGGGCAGAGACATGGTCATTATGCCATGTTGAAACCCCAGTAACACTCAAGTGGTATAATAAACAAATCGAGAAAGTATCATGGGATGTCAAAGAAAATGTATCACACGATCACAGAGTACGATTAACTATGATTACTAAAATGTCACCAGAATGTTTAATTCAATGGCCAAAAGATGGGTAAAATAGTAATTCACAATCAACCATGTCCAAATCCAGATTGCGGTTCTTCAGATGCACTTCAGATCTATGAGAACGGCACAGCTACATGCTTTAGCTGTCAAACTTGGTTTCCCGCTAACAAAAATAAGGAGTTCACTCACGTGGAAAAACCTAAGAAACCTTTTGTACTAGATGTAGAAAAACTAAGAGTTGCTGGCTTTAAAGATAGAAAGATATCTAAGGAAGTAGCGGAATTCTTTGATGTTAAATCAGCATTTAATGAAGATGGCGAAGTAGATACACACTATTATCCTTACGGCGAAGGTGTTTATAAAGTTAGAAAGTTACCTAAGATGTTTTCATGTATAGGTAAACCAACAACTTTATTCGGTATGGATAAGTTTGGCACAGGCGGTAAGAGGTTGATTGTAACTGAGGGTGAATTAGATGCAATGGCAGTAGCACAAGCATCATTAGATAAGTATGGGAAAATTTATCCTGTAGTCTCAATCCCCTCAGCATCTAATGTTAAGACACTCTTAGCGCATAGAGATTGGGTAAGATCATTTGACACAGTAGTATTATGTCTTGATACTGATGAAGCTGGTGAAAAAGCTAAAGCAGAAGCTATTAAATATATAGGTGCTGATAAAGTAAGATTAGCTAAATTACCTGTTAAAGATCCAAGTCAAATGTTACTTGAGAAAGGCGGCCAACAATTATTAATTGCTATTTGGGACGCGTCTAAATACACGCCTGTAGGTATCTTAGGTAGAGATGAATTATGGGAAGCTTTAAAAGCTTACAATGATATTGAATCTGTACCATATCCCATGTGTTTAGATGCATTAAATACTAAGACTAAGGGTATGCGTGAAAATGAGATTGTACTATTTACTTCTGGTACAGGCTCAGGTAAGTCAACTATTCTCAGAGAAATTGTGTGGCATATTATAGATACCACCCCTGCAATGGTAGGTATTGTATCATTAGAAGAATCACCTGCTGAGACTACACGTAAACTCTCAGGTATTCCGTTGAATATCAATCCTTCATATAGAGAGTTAACAGAGGATGAATTAGAATCAGGCTTTAGATCAGTGTTTGGCGATGATAGAATTATGGTATTAGACCATCAAGGTTCTATGGAAGATTCAACTCTGTTTGAAAAGCTAGAGTATATGGCATTATCAGGTTGTAAATATCTATTCATCGATCACATTACAATCCTGGTTTCAGAAGGTGTAGATGGGTTAACCGGTAATGAAGCCATAGATAAAACTATGAATGATTTACTTAGGTTATGTAAAAGATATCCCGTATGGATTGGCTTAGTATCACATTTGAGAAAGACACCTACAGGTAAGACATCATTTGAAGAAGGTCAATTACCATCTTTAGATGATATTAAGGGTTCAGGCTCAATTAAACAGATTTCAAATGATATCATAGCATTTGCTCGTGATATGTCACATGATGATGATAGAATAAGAAATCATATTAAGATGAGAGTACTGAAAAGCAGATTCACAGGTCTAACAGGAAACGTACCAGGTGTTGATTATGACTATCCAACAGGTAGGTTATCAGCTTCAATACTATTACACCCAGATGATTTTATGGAGATTTAAATGGCACAAATTCTTGAAGAAAGAGAATGCTACGGTACAGACTATCCAGCGTTAATTAACTTCGCTGAAGAACAAACGTCCATACTGTGGACAGCAGATGAAATTGAAGTGGAAAAAGATATCCATGAATTACGAACAAATTGTACAGCAGCAGAATACCACGGGATTGTCAGTGTTCTTTTGCTTTTTGTACACTATGAAGTTAATGTTGGAAATAACTACTGGCGTGATTATATATGTAAGCATTTTCCACGTCCAGATGTTCAAAGAATGGCTTCAGTATTTGCAATGTTTGAACTGAACATTCATGCACCATTCTATAATAAAATTAATGAATTGCTAGGGTTAGATAACCCTGAGTTTTATCTAGCATACTTAGATGACCCCATTCTTAAAGATAGAATGGAATGGTTAGAGAAAGTAGCTACACAATCAGAAACAACCTATGATAAGTTAAAATCAGTAGGTGTGTTTAGTATGATTGAAGGCGCTATCCTTTATTCTAGTTTTGCATTCTTAAAGCACTTTAATAATAATGGCAAAAATAAATTTCAAAATATTAATGCAGGAATTAATTTCTCCGCTATTGACGAGAACATTCATAGTCAAGCTGGTGCTTATTTGTTTAACACTCTATATCATGAAGCAATAGAAGCTGAGGAATACTTAGCACATGAAAGACTTGCTAATGAACTAGAGATTACTGCATGGATTTTGTTTGAACATGAGAAACAAATCATTAAAAAGATCTTTGATAAAGGAGATATCCCTGGTATCAACGCATTAATGCTAGAGAATTTTGTACAATCTAGGTTAGATATATGTCTAGAAAGATTAGGCTATCCAGCTATATTTGAACCTAAGTATAATCCAATTGCTGATTGGTTTTATTTAGATATTGAATCAAGTACATTACATGACACTTTCATTGCGCAAGGCAATGATTATCGTAGGGATTGGGCAGAAGCCAAATTTACATGGACACCAAAAAATGTATAGAGAGTTAAGTTTAGAACGTAAACGATTACAAGCGGAGGGTAGATTACCACCTTGGATTATCACAAACAGTTGGCAATTATTAAAAGAAAAGTACGTATCAGAGAAGTATCCTGATTTGTTATCAATATACACACGAATAGCTAGACATGCAGCATCCTATACACCTGATCCAGTCACATGGGAAGATAAGTTCTTTGATATCATGTGGAAAGGTTGGTTAATCCCTAGTACGCCTGTGATGGCAAATATGGGTACAGGTTTCGGATGCCCTGTCAGTTGTTCAGGTGGCTCAATAGAGGATCAAGTATATGACTTTTATGAAAAACAAAAAGAAGTTGCAGTACTTAGTCAACAAGGTTACGGAACGTCTAACTACCTTGGAAATATCCGTTCTAGAGGTAGCGCTATCAGTGGTGTTGCTGGTAGTGCTTCTGGTGTATTGCCTGTATTTAAAGGCTTTGTAAAGGTAGCACAAGATATCTCTCAGGGATCACAAAGACGTGGTGCATGGGCAGGTTACTTAGAAATTGGCCATGCTGACTTTGATGAGCTTGTGACACACATCACAAAGCACCCTGATGATGCCAATGTAGGTTGGATTATCAATGATGCGTTTATTGAACGCCTTAACAACGGTGATGCAGATGCTGTCAGACGTTACCAGCGTGCAATGAAGCTTCGACTGCTTGGTAAAGGTTACTTCTTCTTTATCGATAAAGTAAATCGTGCTAATCCTCCAATGTATGTAGCTAAAGGGTTAGAAGTTAAAGCTTCAAACTTATGTACTGAAATAGCATTATTCAGTGGTAAATATAAAGAAGAAGAATATACATTTGCATGTGTATTATCATCTATGAATGCATTATACTATGATGATTGGAGTAAGACAGATGCTGTATTCATTGCTACAGTGTTCTTAGATTGCGTTAACCAAGATCAAATTGAAATTGGTAAGAAACGTAAAGGTATGGAGCGTATTGTAAGGTTCTCTGAAAAATCTAGAGCATTAGGGTTAGGCATGCTAGGCTTCCACAGTTACTTACAAGAAAAGATGCTACCATTTGATTCATTTGAAGCTCACAATCTCAGTCAATCAATGTTCTATCACTTGTATGACAGAGCGCGAGATGCATCAAGCTGGATGGCTCGTGAATGGGGTGAACCTGAATGGTGTCGTGGTCATGGAATGCGCAATACACATTTAATAGCTATTGCACCTAACTTATCATCAGCATTATTTGCAGGGGGTATGTCACAAGGTATTGAACCAATCTACAAGAATGCATTTGTACAAAACACTGCTGGCGGCAAAATGTTTAGATCTTCACCTAAGCTTAGAAAAATCATTAAGTCGCACGGTAAAGATGTAACAGCTGCAATGAAGCGTATTGTAGACGATAATGGTTCAGTTCAGAATGAAGACTATTTAACTGATGAAGAAAAGACTGTGTTTAAAACAGCATTTGAAATTTCACCTGAAGCAATTATTAGACTTGCATCTGCTCGTCAAAGATATATTGATCAGGCTCAATCTATTAACCTTTTCTTTAGTGCTGATGAAAGTGAAGCTTATATCTCACAGATTCATCAAATGGCATTTGAAGATGAAGGAATTAAGTCACTTTATTATATTAGGACTACTAATGGAATTAAATCTAATGCAGCAGGGGAGTGTCTTGCCTGTCATGCTTAGCCCAAGTCATTTCGTGCTGAGCGGTAGTAGCAGAGATCGCAGAAAACAGTTACGGGCGTTGTATCGTAAGTATAAGTATGTTCAAGCATATCAATGGGGAACTACCGGTTATCGTATTAATGAATATTTAGCGTGGAATTAGTTATGACAATTGGACCAAGCAGAAAAACAGATTATCCTAGAATTTTTAAAGATACAAAGTGGGATCGTAATTCGCGAAGTGATGATTTCTTTCTTTGTGACAACATGAATAAATTTGCAAAAGAATTTGATTTGCAAAAACGTATGCCTTTAACTGGACGCCAAGCTAATATATTACATCGAAAATGGAAATATTATGCAGATCATTTAGATAGATTTAGATGTAAAGATGGCCGTATTGTTGTAATTACAAGCCCCTACCCAGGCCGTAGACCTGAACTAGAATCACATGGTCGAACAAGTAATATTCCGGGTCTTGATAGATATATTGATTTGTATTATGAACAAGCTGAAACATATATTATGGTTTTTGATAATGCTGACGTGTTTAGAAACTATTTAAAATAATCTTACTGGGGAACTTCGGTTCCCCTTTTAATCGGAGAAAATTATGTATAAACAATTAGCTGAACTGGCGTGGGATATTATTAAAATCTTATTGAGGATTAAGAAATGACAAGTGATAACGTATACGATTTATTACAAGCAATAGCGCAACAGCCATCTAAAAATGAAAAGATTATAATGTTAGCATATGGTCTTGAAGATGAGATGTTTGAAGATATTATATGGCATGCATATGACCCATTCATCATGTATGGTATTAGAAATGTAGAAGAGCCTTTCAAAAATGGTCGGGATATGTTTAATGATTCTACATTTACTTTGTTAGATAACTTAGCTAAGAGAAGGTTAACAGGTAATCATGCAAAGGCAAACATTAACGATCACTTGCAAACACTAACATCTAAATCTCAAGTTTTATTCTGTCAAATTCTTAATAAAAGTTTAGATGCTGGCTTTGATGTGAAATCTATTAACAAGGCAAAGCAATCTGAATTCATACCTATTAAGAAATATATGCGGTTTAGCCTTCCTAAGAATGTTAAGATGGATAAGTTTCCATTTCCTGCATTCTCCCAAGAAAAGGCTAATGGCTTGTTTGTAAACATCACTAAGAGTGCTGGTGATATTTCAATGTTATCACGTAATTACCAGCCAATGAATGTCTATGAGTACTATGATCTGATATTTGAATTAAGTCCTCATATGAAAGATGGATATCAGTATCATGGTGAATTATTAGTAGAAGTGAACGGGGAGATCCTAGAGCGTAAGACCAGTAATGGTATTATACGTAGAGTTAATTTAGGCGGTAGTTTTAAAACGGAAGAAAAACCCGTATTCATGGTTTGGGATCGAGTAAAATTGTCAGGTATTGCTAACGGAACAGATGATGAGCCTTATTACTCTAGATTGAATAATTTACACTTTGACTTACTACACTTATCTGATGTTAATCTAGGCATTGCATGTAAATGGACTCGAATAATTGATACTCGAAATGTAAATAACCTTCAAGAAGCAGAAACGCATTTCATAGAACTTGTTAGACAAGGTAAAGAAGGCAGTATGCTTAAGAAACAAGATATGCTATGGAGAGATGGCACTACAACTAATGGTGTTAAGTTTAAGAAAGAGTTTGAGTGTGAGTTAAGAGTCATTGAATTTATACCGGGCACTGGTGCTAATAAAGATACATTTGGCTCATTATTATGTGTAACAGAAGATGGCGATTTAAGTGTTGGTGTGGGTAATTTAACAGACGCATTAACAGCAGAAATTTGTAAAAACAGTGGAGACTGGTTATACGCAATTATAGGTGTAACATACTCAGAGGTGATTTGCGATGAGAAAGGAAATTATTCTTTATTTGAGCCTAAGTTCATTGAGAGACGCTACGATAAAGATGAAGCAGATACTCTAGAACATTTGTTGAACATTCAGGAGGGTATATATGACGTTTAAAGAAATTAGTGATATCATTGTGCAAACCTCTTACGATATAATAATAGTATCTACAGCAGTATTTATAGTGTGTGGATTAGTGATTGTAGTTAAAATATTATGGAAAGAGAATGATTAGCCCAATAGAGCTTTATAAAGGCCATTTAACTATACTAGTAATAGAAAAGAAACAATCTATTAAATTATTAGAACTAGAGCTAGATAATGCAAGAAGACAGTTTCGTAATTTAATTAGAATTCAAGAGGAAATCGAAAATGAAAATAAAACTTAACAAGAAGTATAGAACACGTGGTGGTAAAGTAGTAAAAGTGGATAAGATGGTAAAAAGTGAAGTATATCCATTTTGTACAGATGCCGGCTACTCAGTTACAGCGGAGGGCAAGAGATTTGGTTTTATGGAATCTGAGTTTGATTTGGTGGAACGCATATATAAGTTTGAGTTTAAAGCTGGTCGTCAATACTTTACACACGAAGGAAATCCTGTAACATTAACAGATATAGAGCATTATGGTAGATATGTATTTAGTGGTGATAATGGTTATGACTACACAATAGATGGTAAAATGTATATTGATACAAAGTCTGAGTGCGATTTGCTGAGACCTCCTAAAATTAAAGTAGGGCGTACGTATATAACACGTAATGGTCAAATAGCTAATATAACAAAAGCAACCAGTGATATAGGCTTTTATAGATATGAGTACCGTACGCCTAATGGTTGTAAGTTTGGTGTAAGTAAATATGGTGAAATATTTGAAAATGAACAGACTGATTATGACATAGTTGATGTATATAAGCTAGAGGACAAAAAACTTTATGTTGATGACAAAGATCATGTATATAGAGCTGAATTAGGGGTTGTAACTAAGTTGACAGGACTTCTCAGAGGCCAACAATTTACTGTTTCAGATATGAATCTTGTAAAAGAATTCAATGGACTTTGCCTGGAAGTTGGTGGCATTTATGTAAATGAACGTAATGACAAATATGAGATAATACACATTAGGAATGATGAACATGTTGTCGCAATGGACGTAAATGATGATTCCTTACGTACATATACACGTGGGGGTTATTACAATGACTGTGGCGTTTACAGTAATGAAGACTTAATAATGAGGGTTTAATAATGGAACTTGATACAAATTGGGATACATCAAACAGTGAAGATGATGACTGGATTGACGATGATGAAGAAGAACTTGATACAGATTGGGATGAGGAGGAAGAATGAGTGATTATGTAGAAATGCTTAAAGAAGGCGTACACATTTCAGATTTATTGAACGCCAATTCGGGCAATGTAGGTGATATAGGGGAGCTACTGCAATTGGCTGCTATTCATATTGAGAACCTAGAGGCTGATTTAAAAGATACAAAAGAGTATTTTGCAAAGTTTGATAAAATTGCTAAAACTATTAATTATAATAGTACTGCACTTGAGGAAACATTAAGTATAGCCAAAACATTTCGGAGAGTTAAATTATGATTTTAGGCAGATTAACTGAAGCACAAGAATTAGACTATTCACCCGAACCAGAAGAAGAAAACTGGGAAGAAGACGGTGATCGTATCTTAGGGGCGCATGGCTATAATAGAAACTGCATGTGCTATTCATGCAATCCACCGGGGTAGGTTATGAAAGTCGAAATTCAAAAAAAGTACAAAACGCGATGTGGCTTCAAAACTGAAGTACATCAAATCATCACATCAGTTAAGACCGATTATCCAGTGTTAGGGCGTTATTATGACACCGATTATGCAGAATGGATTGATGAAAGATGGATGTTAGATGGGCGATGCGATGAAAGTATTGTAGATAATGATTTAGATTTAGTTGCGCAATAAGGGATATCTTATATGAAATCGTTAACAAACCAAGAGGTTAAGAACATGTTACACAAATTTGATTTAATATCTGCTATTATTGGAATGATGATAGCAATAGCTGTATCGGTAGTGGTAGTTGATATGAAGTACGAAGACTATCGTCAAGTCCACCAAACTAATATTGGTGGTGTTGTAATTGAAGGCAAGCACATTTATGAGCTTGTTGAATTAAGTGATCCAAGCCAAGGGGTAGTAAGAAAATGATAAATATCAATAAGCAATATAAAACCTGTTGTGGATTCCCTGTCGTGCTATTAGCAATGGTAGACAAGCAGTATACGGTAAGTCCGTATACTGTAATTGGTCTCTACAAGGATGAAGATAGAGGTTGGGAGCTTGGGACGTGGTCTGATAAAGGATATTTCAATATTGATGATGCAGATATTGGCAGCCCGCTGAATTTGGTTGAAATCAGCGATGAATCGCCTGTCGTGCCAGCAGGCGTGCAGGTGCCCAAATTTGGGCCAGAAACTGGGGCAGAGCTGGCAACCGCGTCTGAGGCATGCCTGCAGGGATGGGCCAGATTTATCGTGCCACCTGCGTAGCAAAAGCAGGCCATTAACGGGTTCGGGTTGTAATGCGAGTGTGCCAACCCCGTTAAATTAACCCTAATTTCAAAAAATAAAAAAGTTGAAGTTAGAAATCCCATCTCGTATTATTAATGGCAAAAGCGCACCATAATGGAACCGCACGATACATACTTTATATTAATTTATTATTAAGGAATTTATCATGTCAGTTCAAATCCAACAAGCATTCGTAGTAAACGGTCAAACATTTGCAACTAAAGCAGAAGCATTAAACTTTGTTAGACGTCCATTGATTTTAGCAGCTATGTTAACAGCTGTAAGTAATCAAACAGACGTTGCAGAATGGTTAGTTGATAACCAAGACACAGTTGAATCTGCTTTCGAAAGTGGTACTATTCGTCGTGTGACTAAATCTGATTATAACAAATTGGAAAAAGCACTTGCAGAAATCACTTCAGGTTTCTTATTTGACAATGCAAAATCTGTCTTAGATTCGTTCAGATGGCCTGCTGTAAAACGTTTAACTGCTGAAGAAAAAGTAGAAGCCGCTAAAACAGAAATCTTACAAGCATCAGGTAATCCTGAACTTGCTGATTATGTTGTTAGTAACTCTACTGCTATCTTGGAAGCTTATAGCGCTGGTGTTGAAAAACGCGAAGTGTCACCTAAAGCTGCTGCTGGTTTAGCAGAATACCAAGCTAAGAAACGTGCTGAAGAAGATGCAGAAGCTGAGTCTAAAGGCCCAGAAGCTGTAGCTGAATTGGCTGCAAAACGTGAAGCTAATCGTTTAAAACGTGAAGCAAAAGCTGGTAAGTAATTTTTAACAAACACCCCTTGACCTTAATGGTTGAGGGGTTTTAATCAAAAACTGGAGATAAAGAAATGATGAGATATTTAACAGCATATACAAACAACAGCGTGCGTCTTCAAGTTGAAGATATTGCTCGTAAGGAATTTAAAACATTAGTACAAGTAGCGAATGAACTGATAATCCAGGGCATTGAACTAGTCACTATTCAAGACCTTATGGTAACATCTCGTGAAGCAACAATACGTGGTCAAATGCCATTAAAAACTTACATTGAATTAGTTGATAAAATACCTTTTGTTTCTTATAAACAAAAAGGAAAATGCAACGAGTATCTTGGCTTGGCAATAGAAAAAGCTTTAAAAGCACGCCCTAGAAATGCTATTGTAGATCTTGAATATAAAACTTTAAAATGTTCTCTTAACTCTCACATAGACCTGCTAAAGCTTTTATACCCTAATTGTAAAGTCGATGGGATGGAAGTTAAAGTTTCTATTGGTAGTGATCAAGCATTCTTGCGTTTAAAAGAAATTATCTCTACTCAACCAGGTATTAAACTTAACACTGATCCTACATCTGGTACATTTAGTATTATAAGTTCAGAAGGTAGGGTTGCTAAGTTTAGAAGAAATGATTATGAATTCTTATTAGAGATTAAAGAGGGGTCTATATTGATTCTAGCTGATAACATCTCTGAAAATGAGTTAATTGCATTAGGACGCGATGTGTTGGACTTTATTAATCGAGGTTAATTATGAAAGAATTTGAAGTTTTGATTAAAGAAAGGTATTTTATTTATAATGCTATTAATGGCACAATTACAAGGCATAATGGCGCTAATGCATGTCTTACACAAAGCGTTGGTAAAAATAGAGGTGTGCGCCATGTAGTTCGTGTACCAGGTTCTGCGAAAAAACAAACATCTGCAGCGCGTGTTGCGTGGAGATTGTATTACGGGGAATGGCCTAATGAGCCTATAGCGTTTAAAGACAAAGACTCATTTAACATCAGAATCACTAACATGTATACTTTAAACAGCCCATTACCAATCATGGGCAAATTTTCAACACTACTAAATGGTATTTCAAATGAATCAAAAAGAAGCTAGAAAATTATTCGATTATGACGCGATAACAGGTTGTTTATATTGGAGAGATTCAAAATTTAAGCAAAGCCATAATGCTGTAAGATTCGATCCTGATAGAAATCGAATCATTCAGGTAAACCATAGGATGTATGTTGCGGCACGACTTGTGTGGACATATCATCATGGCGATGAACTTACACAATTAGATTATCTGGGCTATGTTGACAATAATAAACAAAACACTAGAATTGAAAATCTATATCTGAAAGATGGCACAAGCTTTAAAAGTGTTTATAGAAATATTAAACCAACAGTATCAGCTGAGAGGGTTGTGTATGATGTCGCTATCAATCACAAAGGTAAAGTTATTTCAAAAAGATGTAGAACACTAACAGAGGCATTAGAGTATAGAAATGCCCAACGAAGTGAACTTGGTATGAAATTTATTGGGATGGACGTATGAACATTATAGTAATTAAGAGTACAGAAGATGAGTTAGTTGTACTCAATATTGACCATATAGAGAGTATACGGCTGTATGTTGAAGATACGACTCATCTTTTAAAGGTTAAAGAGGCAGGCTCAATAAGTTTCAAAACCTACACGATAAGTTACGAAACATGGCATGAGGTAGCACGTATGCTACGATTCCAATGGTCAAAGTTACAGTAATAACGCTCTTATTACTGTCTAATAGTGTTAACGCCTTCACGGGCGTTGACATTGATGGTGATAAGTTTGAGTACAAACACAATATGATGTATTCTGAGAAACCTATTGTCATGGCATGGGTTGGAGATATACTTGGTGGACATCATATTCATACATTTATTGCAAAAGTGGAGAAGCACAATGTTAAAATTAGAAGTGGGCAAAAAGTACAAAAGCATAGACGGACAGATTTGGGAAGTCGTGTACATCGGTGATAAAGATATTACGTATCCTGTTATTTTAGTAGAGGAAGTGAAATGAGTTACTGTGCATTATATTTTATTAGCTTAATTGGTACACCATATGTTATCTATGATAACGCTGTGTACTCAAATCAACCAATTCCAGGTATGACAACTATTGTTGCCACCCAAGAGATTCTGGATCACTTCATTGAACAAAATGAAGCGACCTGTGGAGAATAAGATGCTTGAAGTAGATAAAGAGTATAACAATCTTAATGGTCAACGTATTCGGATATTATTTAAAGAATACGATCAGTTTGTAGGCGAGAACATGTTTAATGAAGATCTTGAATGGTACAGTAAAGAAGGTCATGGATATGTTGATTTAGTCTTAGAACAACCACTAGATCTTAAAGTAGGAGATACATGGTTAGATCACTGGAATAACCACGTGTTTATCGCTAGTATTAGCCCTACAGCACAAAGTGGAAGCTATCCTGTTATCGGCATCATGTACCCTAACACCATCGGGCACAAAGCAGCATGCTATGCTATAGATGGTAAAGCAGCATGCGCTAGTCACTATCCTTTAAAGGAGAAAATAAAATGAATTTTGTAAAAGTCACAGGTGTATTGATTAACCTTGATAGGATCTCAGAAGTGTGCATATCAAAGGTTGGAGAAAACTTTGATGTACGGATATCATATGGTGATGTTAATGACTGGTCGAGATATTTTTTAAATGAAGAAGAGCTAGCTAAAATTGAAATTGCAATGGGAGTAAGATGATGATAGAAGTTGGCAAAGAGTATAGAAATGGGGACAATCATCGTATTTATATAGTATTTGAAAAAGATGATAAATTTGTTGGTGTTGATTTATTCAATGAAGATCTTGATTGGTATTTTGGGAATGGTGTATGTACATCTGTTAATGAATCTAGGTTTAATCTAGTGATGCCTATGAAACTAGAAATCGATCACATATATAGTAACACAGACGATGATCGGTATATTGTTAAACATTATGATGGTTATGGTAATTATTGGGCCGCTAGACTTGGTCAAGCGTGTAATGGTTCTTGGTTCTATGAGGATGGTAGATATTATAAACACGAAGAAACAAGTCATGATTTAATTAAAGAGGTATTCTGAATTAACCTTTCCCCCTCCTACTGCCCTTCGGGGTGGTAGGAGGCCCCTTATTTTTTTTTTTCTTATGAATGATATAATAATAGGCTCCACAATAACAGATACTATCGGTAGAACATTACAGGTAGCATATAAATCACCAACAGTAGTAATAACAGGGCAAGATACTACAATACAACCATTAGAAACAGAATTTAATTGGTATATGAGTGATGGTTCATATTGTCGATCTTCACGATCAACTTTCTATATTGTCGTATAGACTTAACCCCGTTAAATTAACCCTAAAGCCGCTCCCCCTGAATTGTAATCCATTAGTTGTTAATCCTTAGTTATTAATTAATAATAATTAATCTAATAAATATATCCTTTAGGGGATCCCTGACTTTTTCCTAAAGGGCAGAGCGCTGAGACATATAGAAAACCCCGTTAAATTAACCCTAAGATTAATAATAAATAATTGTTAATTTTTAAAATAGAGGGCTACGGAGACGTAACTCATTGAATGCAAACTGAAATGTGAGTAAACTATGGACACACAGACAAAGCCACTAAAGAGAGAAGATGGTGTCAAGATACAACGTCTGAGTAATTTAAGTGCTGGTGGACGTTTGAGTGTAGCTAAGCTTAAAGATTTAGGGTTTGACCCTATTGAAGCATTAGTACATCAGTATAGATTCTTAGAAGAACAATTACAATACTATAATGATTGGCGTGATAACAAAATAGTACCATTAACATCTACAGGTAAGACTAAATGGTATAATGAACAGACACATATGAATCTAATAGATAAGATGACAGCTGTATCAGATAAATTGTTGCGTTATAAATATGGACGTGTTCCAGAGACTAATATTATAGAAGATAAAATGAGATCCCCATTAGTTATTAACTTAACTAGAGAAGGTGATACACACATCATAGGAGAATACAATGATAGTGACGACAATATTGACTACGATTAACATATGTGCTTATTTCATGTTAGCATTAACAATGATTGTAGCTATAGTTAAAAAGAAAGTTCCCCAAATGATTATTGATGTATTATTATTTATATCATTATGTAATATTTTAACGTTCCTAACAGGACTCTATTATGAGTGATTATCAACAATTATTATTTGTATTTAGTCAATTAACGTTAATGATGATTACAATTTATTTCATTTGTAAAAACGAACAACTAGCATTTAAGGCCCTACTATGTCAGACAGCAGTAGCGATATTATTATTGATTTGGATTACATCATAATGTTTACTAATTTAATTATGTTTGCATCGTATGCTTTTTTAGAAACATCAACATGGGTTATTGTTGTATTGGTGTATTTAGGTATATGCGTTTTAAATGACCTCATTGACTTAGTATTATATGATTAGCCTTCATCCAGCACAATCTCAAATATATAAAGATTTATTTGTAGATCAAAAATTAAGATATGCTGTAGTATGTTGTGCTAGGGGTTGGGGTAAATCATATATGGCCGCTGTATGTGCAGTTACAGCTGTATTTGAATTACTCGAACTAGCAGCTAAGGTGCCTAATAAGACAGTGTACATCATTGCTCCTACTTATGATCAAGTAAAGGATATTTATTTTCCATTAATTAATTATGATTTAGGAATGGAAGATTATGCTTTAAAATCATCTCGTGATCTAGGGCGTTTCTGGTTCGCTAATAATGTTGAATTAAGATTATTATCATATGAATCAGTAGAACGTATGCGTGGCAAGGGTTCTTATTTTGTCGTATGGGATGAGATATCATCATGTACCAAAGGTCTTGGTGCTGAAGATGCATGGATGTCTGTAATACAGCCTACTATTGCCACTAGATGGTCTAATAAAAGAGCATTAAGTTATGGCGCTAGAAGTCCTGGACGTTCATTAGTTATTAGTACACCCAAAGGATATAATTTCTTTCATACACTATCTACATATCATGAATCAGACTCTGATTGGGGATTTTATCAATATGATTATTTACAATCGCCATTCTTAGATCAACAAGAAATAGAAAAGATTAAAGATAAGATTGACCCAGTAACATGGGCATCAGAATACTTAGCACAATTTGCTGAATCAGGCAACAGTGTATTCTACTGTTTTGATCGTAAGAAACATGTTGATGCTACATTAGAAGACCTTATGGAAGGTGAAGATGTTCATATATGTATTGACTTTAACGTCATGCGTCAGTGTTCTAGTGTCTTCACACTTAGAGGGCATCAAATGCAATTTATTGATGAGTTCCAAGGGCATCCTGATACAGAATCACTGGCTATTGCTATTAAAGAAAAATATAAAGGCCATAAGATATATGCATATCCAGATCCTTCTGGTCGTGCTAGAAAGACTTCAGCTCCAATAGGTCGTACTGACTTTAGTATACTAGAGACATATGGCATTATATGTAGAGCGCACAGGGCTGCACCACCTATTATCGATAGTGTAGCTGCAGTAAATCGTAAACTATTAACAGCTTCAGGTAAAATAGACCTGTATGTACATCCTAGATGTTCCGGTACTATTTTATCTCTTGAAAGAACAAAATGGACAGACCGCAACTTAGATATCGCGACTATTGATAAGTCCGAAAATATAGAGCATTTTTCTGATGGTATTAGATATGCCACAGAATATCTCTATCCAATACAAACGGGCGGGAAACGGGTTTCTCGTGGTTTCAACTTTTAAGGATAATAAAATGGAAGCACAAGATTGGGTAAATATCGTATTGAGTGCTGGAGGCACGATTGCCACAGCCGCATTGGGACTACTCATGTCTAAGTTTAATAAGTTAGAAGCAGATAATGATTCTGTTGCAAAGGCTATTAGTGATGTTAAAATCCTTATTGCTAACGATTATGTGAAGAAAGTCGAACTTAATCAACAGCTACAAGATATCTCTAGAAAGTTAGATAAGTTAGAAGATTTAGAAACTCAAATGGCTACGCAATATGCTCGTAAAGAAGATCTTAAAACTCTAGGTGAAAGCCTGGGAAAGAAATTAGATCAAATACTCGATAAACTAGAAAGAAAAGCTGATAAGACAGATTGGAGGGGCAATGGCTAGAAGCAAAATTAATGCACCAACAACTGATTTAGTTACAGATACAGGTAGTGTATTATGGTCATTTATTAAGGGTGAGCAATTAGAATTTCCTATTACACTTAAATTTTTAGATGATGCTACTGCTGGTTATACATATGAAGCTGTAGTAATTGAAGCAGATAATGCTAATAATAAAGGATTACCTACAGCAGCATTAACTAGTGGTGTACAAACAACAATCGCTACTAGAATACCTACTAATCGCGGTACATGGGGTGCAGCACAAGCTTATAACAGAGAAGATGTAGTGTTATACAATGGTGTATATTATCGATTATATGATGGCTTGATTCGTGTTAGCGCATTAACGCCTGATTTAGATGCTACGTGGATTACTACTCAATTAAATAAAATATATATTAGATTTCCTAGTACATTAGGCTATACATGGGTTACACAGCCGATAGTTGCTAAGTCGTCTTATGGATTCTTTGAGTTAAGAGTCACTGAGAACAGTGCTACATTTCCTCGTACATGGAAACCTGTTCGTGGCTTAGTTGAAATTCAATTCAGTCCAACGGATCTAGTGCCATGAGTGAACAACTAGATACTGATTTAGTATTCAGTGAAATAATTACTGATGCTATAATAAATGAAATAACTGCTAATGATGTAGTGACAGATATTGTTACAGATACATCATCAATAGAGTTAGAGGCTCTATATGCTACTTTAGAATTACTTTCTACAGTTATTACTCCAGAATTAGTATCTAGTGTGTCCACTAATGAAATAACTGCTATAGAAGTTATAAATGAAAGTATAGCCAATTTAGTTGATAAAGACATTATTGGCAATAAAGCTAACTTAGCTGAAAACACAGCAATGTTAGTAGGTGCCTTTCAATATTTTCCAGAAAAATTATCATCAACTGAATCATTAGTAAAAATACTGCAATACAATAGAGAGTTATTTGAAGAATTCCAAATACCTGAAGAAATATCTTTACAGCTTACTTCTAAGACACTTGATGAATTTTTTAAACGTGAAGAAATAACTTTAAATCCTACCGCCAATAAAGAAGATATTGTAATGATATCGGAACTGGTCACTGAAGAACTAATTAAAACATTAGTAAAATTCTTTAATGATGAAGTTCGTGCTATTGAATTTATCGATTATTATGCAGGTAATTCTCGTGGCGGTCACGATGGTAAAAGAAGTGTAGATGATGTTTCTATGCAACCTGTACTTAATCGTGCAGATTCTAAAAATAGTGTAGACTCATTTCTAAAGACTATTTATAAAAATATACAAGAATCTATACATGTGCTTGATAATATAATAGCTATTGGCGATGTTTCCGAAATCACCTCTGGAGTGGACGACTCTAAACAAATTAGGGGTACATTGCAAATATTCCTACAAAATTACTTTGCTGAAGATTATGTCAGTTTTGACTATGTTGCAAGCGACTACACAATTCAAGGATAAAAATGTTAACTGAAGAAATTAAGGCTTTAGGGACAGTGTCCTTTGAGCTTACAGATGAATTCGGTAATGTGAAAGACTCTGGTTCTAATAACTTAATTGTTAACACAGGCCTTAGTTATATTACTAATCGAATTTTACAAAATAGCACAGCACCCGTTGCTTATATGGCTTTGGGCACAGGCACAACAGCTGCACAATTAACTAATACAGGATTGGAAATACCACTAGGCGCTCGTATGCCAATTACAGCAAATACACAAGTTACTACTAATGTATTAAATGATTCTGTACAATATACATGTGCATTTCCTGCTGGTATTGCTACAGGTGGTATTACAGAAGCAGCTTTATTTAATGCTGAAGCAGGAGGCATAATGGTAGCTAGAACAGTATTCCCTGTCATCAACAAAGGCCCGCTAGATGTATTAGCGATTGTTTGGAAAATTACAATTTACTAAGGATTAAAAATGATTAATGATTCGTTAGAGGCCAAAGGATATGTGGAGCTTGTTGTTACAGACCCTAATGGCAATGTTAAAGAAAAGAAAGTTTCAAATACTGTCGTCAATACTGGTAAGCTATTTATGGTAAATAGATTATTACCAATAACATCTGACACTGTTGCATATAGTATTGGTGTAGGTAGTGATGACACAGCTGTGGCACCAAATCAAGTAGGTTTAATAGCCGCGTTAGGTGCTAGAATCGCTTCTGTAACCCCTGTCTTGGCCATGACTACAATAGCTAATGATAGTGTTCAATTAGAAGCCAATATCGGAGTAGGCGCAACGACTCTTCTTATTAAAGAAGCGGGTCTATTCTCTGCGTTAACAGGTGGTGTAATGTTAGCTCGTACCACATTTGGGTTAATAACAAAAGGGCCTGAAGATACATTGACTATTACTTGGAAACTCCAACAAGCCTAAGGAATAGCTATGTCTTCACTCATCACAAGAGCTGGCAAAGGCAGTCCCTTAACCAATGATGAGATGGACGCCAATCTTACATATCTTGAGAATAAATCAGCTAAAGCTAATTTAGGGTTTAAATCAGAACGCCTTATTGTCATTGACGGTAAAATAAAGCCTTTCTCAAAACCTAAAAATAATATATCATGGAATTGGCTTTTAACTGATACAATGACACCATTATTACCTGGTGAATATCAAAATACTTATCTATTAACTAATAGTAGTTATAATGGTAGAGAAATCCTCATTACCTATGCGTATGATTTTACTCCGATTAATATTAAAGATACTATAACATGTTATGACAATATTGCAGTTGAAGTCCGAACTCAAAGACCTCTCTATGATTCGAGTACTTTATCTGAAAAATCAACTTTCAATTTAAATAAAAGACTATTAAGTACTTATTCGATTGTTGATAATTCTTTTAGAGATATACAGTCTAACGTAAAAGATACTGCACTGAGTTCAGACTCTGTCAATAAAGATATAAGCCTTATTTCGAAATCGCAAGGCATCGCCTATGACATTATGCAAAGTCAATCTGCAGATCATACTTTACCTCAAGATATTGCATATTTAAGTGATACAATTACATACGTATTAGTTGCAGGCGAGTTTGCTATTATAACAGATTTAGGTTATGTATATTTAACTCCAGATATCACACGAGATTATGGCTTTATTACTGAAGCCTCTACAAAAACATTTGACTATGGTACCCTATTATGACAACCGTCGCAGTTCAATCTAGACGCGGTACTACAACTGAACATACAACATTTACAGGTCTTATAGGTGAGTCTACCATAGACACAACAAAGCACACAGTTGTGGTACACGATGGCAGTACACCGGGTGGTTTCCCTTTACAAAAAGAGTTATCATCTGGACAAAATATAAAAACAATTAACGGAACAACCATCCTTGGTTCTGGAAATATCACCTTACTTGCAGCAATCCCTGCAGCGACAACTTCTATTCTTGGTGGTGTTAAGGTTGATGGTACAACCATTACAATAAATGGAGCTGGTACTATAACAGCTATTGGTGGTGGTGGAGGTCTTTCACCTACAGGCATTAAGACTGCTGCATATACAGCGGCTAAAAACGAATTAGTTAGATGTAATACTACAGCTGGAGCTTTTTCAGTTAGTATGCCATCGACACCAACAGACGGAGATATTGTAGGTGTTGTGGATATTTATAACACTTTTACAGCTAATAAACTTACTGTATTGCCAAATGGCGGTACTATTGAAGGCGATGCAACTTCATTAATTTTAGACATTAGCGGTGCTTCTGTTTCTTTTGTGTATAATCAAGCAACAACTAATTGGAGATTGTTAGAAACACCAACAGCTGCCGTAAGTCCTCCTGCTGCGGTTACGTCTGTTGCGGCACCAACTATTACTGCAACAGGGACCGATATTACAACTTCGGTAGTTACAAGTACATCGACTCCAGTAATTACGATTAATATACCTAGCGCTAGCGCAACGGCTAGAGGTGTCTTAACAGCCGCTGATTGGAGTACTTTTAATAGCAAACAGGTTGCTTTAGTTAGCGGCACTAATGTAAAAACAGTCAATGGTAGTTCTATACTAGGCTCAGGTGATTTAACAATTGCTGGTGTAACTTCAGTAGCTGCATTAACAATCGGTAATACAGGTACGGATATAACATCTAGTGTAGCCACAAGCACATCGACTCCAGTAATTACGATTAATATACCTAGCGCTAGCGCAACGGCTAGAGGTCTTTTAACTTCTACTGATTGGGGTACTTTTAACTCTAAACAAGCAGCTATTACTTTTGGCACTAATGTTTTAACCTTTATTGGAACTCCATCTAGTGCTAATTTATCAGCCGCTATTACGGATGAAACTGGTTCTGGCTCTTTAGTATTTGCCACAAGTCCATCTTTAACAACGCCAACAACTATAGGATTGAAAGGTACTAAAATAGCTATGCCAGCTAATGATATTAATTTAGCTACTGGTGATTATTTTACTAAAACTATTTCCTCAGCCGTTACACTTACAGTATCTAATGTTCCTACTGCCGGAACTGTAGCTAGTTTTATCTTAGATTTAATAAATGGTGGAGCAGCAACTATTACTTGGTGGACTACTAAATGGGCTGGGGGGATAGCTCCTACATTGACTGCTGCGGGTAGAGATAGTTTAGGGTTCTTTACCCATGATGGTGGAACTACTTGGACAGGGTTAGTTCTTGGAAAGGATATTAAGTAATGAGTGCTACTAAAGATATAATCATGGCGGGATATACACCATTATCTGATAATTTTTGGCACACTACTTTAGATACAGCTAGTGTAAATGATGTTATTTATGCTAGTGCGTATGATAGTAGCGGTAATGTCTATATTACAGGACAAGCTGGAACTGCTGATACTACTACACCTGCTTTTATAGCTAAAGTAAACTCTTTAGGGATTCTACAATGGCAAAGAAAATTAGATTGGTCTCCTTATGTAGATACAGGAACCTCTATTAATTTAGATAGCTCTGGTAATATTTATATAATCGGTAATACAGCTAATGTAGGAGCTTTTATTGCTAAATATAGCAATAGTGGTACTATCCAATGGCAGCGTACAATTACTAAGGCTCCTGGAGTATATACAGTATATGATATTATTATTACAAATACAGATATTTATATTGCAGGGCAAGGTTACAACACTGTAACTTCTAAAAATTCAGCAGTTTTAATCAAATATAATACTAGCGGTACTTTACAATGGTCTAAAGGTCTTTCAGGGTTTTCTGATGTGTCAATAGGAAGGTCAATATCTATAGATACTACTGGAAATATTTACCTAGCTGGCGACTATTTTATGAGTAGTTCTGTGTATGGGGTATTTTTAAGTAAATTTAACGCAGAAGGAACTTTATTAGCTCTTATTAAATTTTCAGTACCTACTTCAGATTGTGTTGTAGGTAAAATACAAGTTAATAGTATTGATAACTCTATTTATCTAGTTATGACCGAATCACTAGTATCAGGGTACTCTTCAACTTATATAATTAAAACAGATTCTTCATTAATTTTACAATGGCAACGTAAATTAACTAAAACAAATTCTACGTTTAATTTAAAAAGTGTTTCTACCGATTCTGCAGGTAATGTCTATGCTGCTGGAAATTTGAGTAGTAATTCTTTAGGTTATATTTATAAGTACTCGCCTAGTGGTACTATAATTTGGGTTAGAAATTGGTATTGGTCTGGAGATTATCAACCAGAACTTTACGATATAAATTGTGCTAATGATACCGCTATGTATATAACGGGTTCTATGAAAGTAGGAACTATAGCAGTTATTTCTAAATTACCCCAAGATGGTTCACTACAAGGAGTTGCAACTGTAGGTACTTTACCTATTACTTATAATAGCACGGTAACTTTAACTGATAGTGCTGGCAATGCTAGCGTAAGCAATAATATCAGTGCGTGGTTAGCTAAATCATTAACACCTTCTGGGCTAGCAACTCCTAATAAATTTAAAATAATTGGGGATACTGGATGTATTCTTGGAGGTTATAGCCCTACGTATGCCACTAGTGCCTGCTCTCGTTTTAATTCAAATGGTAGCATTTTAAATTCTTTTACAATGGCAAGTCCTCCTTCTGTATTTACAGAATCTACAACAGATAGTTCTGGTAATATTTATATTAGTGGTACTGGGACTGCAAAATTTATAGCTAAATATACTTCTGCTGGTATAGTTGTATTTATTAGAAATATGACAGCTATAGGTACTGTCAGATGTATGGGAATGGTTACAGATTCGTCTAATAATGTATATTCTTTAATTTCTTCTGCTTATGGTGCTAGCACAGCAGATACAACTATTTTAATTAAATATGATTCTACAGGAACTATTTTATGGAAACGTACCTTATACCTAACAGATAGAAACGTATCCTCTTTAAAACTTTGTATTGCAAATAATAATTTATATATTGGTAGCAATATTTATACAACTGGTACTCAGGCACCATCTATAGGCTTACTTACTAAATATAATAGTAGTGGGGTACTGCAATGGAAAGTTAACTTTACTACAGTCATGATTTTATCTGATATTATAGTAGATTCTTTTGAAAATATTTATGTTGCAGGTTCAAGTAGTGGTTATTTGCAATCCTATCTTATAAAATTTGATAATACAGGAGCAATTATATCTACTGTTACAACCGTTAGTTATAATAATTATCTTACTATAGATTCTTTAGGTAATATCTATATTACTGGGGTGGATTTAAATAATTATAATTATATAGCTATTTCTAAATTTAACTCTACAGGAACTTTACAATTTGTTAGAAATTTATATGTACCATCTAAAACTTGTACGTCTCTTGGAATTGGTATGACTTCTACGAATGATATTATGATAGGAGGTACTTTAAATAATGATTTTCCTGGGCAAGTTGGTTTTGTAGCTAAATTGCCTTCCGATGGTAGTTTAATGGGAACACTATCAGCGGGCACACCTAATATTATATATGCGTCAGAAACTGCAACATCTACAGCTGTTGCAGGATTAGCTACTACTAGTTCTTCCGTTTTAGAAGCTGCTGATACAAGTTACTCTGAATCAACTTATACCGGAGGTGCTATAACCTATGCTTCTTCTGGAACTTTTAGTGTAATTTCAGTAAATGATAATATAACAGTATCAACATTAACCACCACAGAAGCTGCAGGTTCCTTAACTGAGTCTGCTGGAAATATGACAACCGCTAATTTAAAACTTTAAGGCAATAAAATGCAAGTAGCTATTGTAAATAATAATGAAATATCTAGTATAGATTCAATTTATACTTTATTCCCAAATGTATCTTTTCCGGTAACAGGAGTTGATAATGCTTTTTTAACTGACCATTCTTTATTACCTCTTCAAGTTTGGGAAGTTTTTGATAGTACTACTGAAAAATTAGTAAATTGTCAACCCTATATTAAGGATGGTAAAGTTTTTACTTATATAAAAGAGACAAAAACTCAAGAAGAACTTATAGCTGATTTAGAGCTTACTAGTCTAAGAACTGTAGATGATATTAGATTTAAACGTAACCAATTACTTAAAGATTCAGACTGGACTCAAGTAGCTGACGCTCCTGTGGATAAAGAAGCATGGGCTACTTATAGACAAGAACTTAGAGATATAACATCTCAAACAGGATTTCCTGACAACATTATATTTCCTTCACCACCTAACTAGGAGAAATCATGGCTAAAAATTTATCAGATATTCTCCGTGGTGCTAATTATGGGACATTGCCTATAATTAATGGGGGTACAGGGGTAACTACTTCTACTGGTAGTGGAAATCTAGTATTTTCTATATCACCAACTTTAGTAACTCCTATTTTAGGAACACCTGCAAGTGGGATTTTAACTAGTTGTACAGGATTACCTTTAACTACAGGTATAACTGGTATATTACCTATAGCTAATGGAGGTACAGGGGCAACAACTTTAGCTGGTGCAAACTTACCAGTAACAAATGTAGCAAATACCTTTACAGGTACACAGACTTTTAGTGGAACATCAACTACACTAGCGGCTATATTAACTAATGCGGCTGAAACTACTACGGTGTCTGCTACTGCGGCTACTGGAACGATTGCATACTATACTGCGTCACAGTCTGTAATGTACTATACAACTAATGCTTCGGCTAACTGGACTTTAAATATTAGGCATTCAGTAGGAACTACTTTAAATACTGTAATGGCTATAGGTCAAACTGTTACAGCTACTTTTATGGTAACTCAAGGCACTACAGCATTTTATAATAACGTAGTACAAGTAGATGGAACAACGGTAACACCTAAATGGCAAGGGGGTTCAGCACCAACAACCGGCAATGGAAGTTCTATTGATGTTTATACCTATGCTATTACAAAAACTGCTGCTGCGACATTTACTGTCTTAGCTGCTGTTACTAAATTTGCTTAAGGATTATTTATGCCTTTAATTTCAAGTTTAGGTTTAATGAATGCTATAGGATTTTGGTTTAGTAGTTTAAAATACCCACCGTCGATAGCGATGAGTTCTATGAATGCACCATACCAAGATATTTACCCTTGGGTAACAGGCGTAGGTTTTGGTGTAAGGTTTACAAATCCAACAACCACAATGGCTATAGGTGCTAAAGGGTTTTCATTTAACACTAACTCATCTGTTGTTTCGTTTGGTATGAATGGTTCTCCTTTTATAACTACTTATAAGTGGAGTCCTTTAGGGTATGGGACAAAATATATTGACCCGTCACCTTCTTTTACTGGAGGGTCAAATGGTCCTGTATTTAACCCTGTAGGTGATACTATTGCTATAGGGCAAACAGCAACACCTTTTATTGGCGCATACCCTTGGAATGATACTACAGGTTATGGTACAAAATATGCTGACCCTTCTATATTGCCAGCCAGCACAGGGAACGCCATTGCTTTTTCTCCCAATGGAAATGATATATTTCTTGGGCATACTACTACCCCAAATATGACTGCTTATGCTTGGAGTTCTGGGTTTGGTACAAAATACGCTAACCCCGCATCTGCGCTTTCCGGAAGAGGTCTTGCAGTAGCTATTAACACAGCAGAGAATGTATTAACAGTTGGTACAAATGGTACACCGTATGTTAATGCCTATATTTGGACAAGTGGAGTAGGGTTTGGAACTAAATATGCTGACCCTTCAACATTACCTACAGGAAATATCAATTCCGCAACATTTAATCCTACAGGGACGGTAGTTTCTTACGCATCAAATGCGTCTCCATATGTAATATCGTACCCTTGGAGCGCAGGTTATGGGACAAAATATACTGACCCTAGCGTATTGCCGGTAATTAGCACAGGAGCAAGCGGTGTAAGTTTTAATTCAACAGGGTCAGATATAGCAGTAGCTTCAGATGGGACAACTGCTTTAACGGTCTATCCTTGGAGCGCAGGATATGGGACTAAATATACTGACCCAACTACACTTCCAACAGGCAGCAACGCATCCAAAGTAAGTTTTTCATCAAAGTAATTAGGAATATAAAATGTATTTAACAATAACAAACCAAGACACACTTAATATGCTTGCATTTAACATCGTGCATAGAGAAAGAGAAGTAAACGGATACCAAATTAACATTGATAATTTTACTCAAATGTTAACGGTACTTCCACAAGGTGATGTCCCTTCTGATATTGCACAATATGTAGGCGCAAAACCGGATAATCATACAAAAATAGACGATTTACCTTTATCTTTTAGTGACGAACAAATTGATTTAATCAGTAAGTATCAATATAGAGTTGATTTAACGTTAAGGGTACGAACTGAAAAAGCCGAGCAAAATAAAGCTAAAGCGGTTTTAAATGCTTTGAAAGCTCAAATCCCTACTGACCAACTAGATGCTTTAGTTGCTGATGCTTTAGTTAAAGTTAATGCTCAATCTGCCCCTTCAGCTTAGCTTATAGCTGAAGTAAGATTTTAATGGAAGTATTACGCAAGGACTTTGTAAAGCCAAAGAAAACCAACTTTTAATTAATTAAGGAGTACAGTATGGCTGACATGACAACACCAAATATTTTTACAATGCCACAAACTGGTGGTAACAGCGACATGGGTATGGGCGCAATTACACCTTTAATCTTAGGTGCGGCTCTTTTCGGTGGGAAAGGCGGATTGTTCGGTAACAACAGTGGCGTGGATGCAGCGGCAGCTGCAGCAGTTCATGGCGCCACCACAACAGAAGTCCAAGGTATCATAAACGGTATTAATACTATTCAAGATATTGGTTCAGTAAGACGCGAAATCGGTGAAGTTCAAAGAGAAATCTGGAAAGCTGAAGGCGATGTACAAAATGCAGTTACGGCAAGTGCTGGAAATCTTAATAATACGATTTTACAATCGCAAATTGCATCAATGCAAGGTCAAGCAGCTATTATGGCTTCTGTTGATATGCATGCAAGTGATTTGTCAGGTGAAATTAGCACTTCATTAGCAGCAACTAATGCAGCTTTCGCAGTGACCAATGCAGCTATTGCGGCGGGTACAGCAGCGGCAGCATTAGCAGCTAAAGATGGTGAGATTGCAGGTTTACGTAATACACAAATTATTACAGCAACTATTTCTGCTGATGGTAGTTTAACACGTGCCGCTATTGCAGATCTTAAAGATCAATTACCGAATGCTCGCGAATTACAATTACAACGTGAAGTTGGTGTGTTAGAAGTTCAATTATCACGTCAATTAGCAGCTGAAAATGTTCGTTCAGGTAATGTTGATGTTATCACTAATGTTAACCAAACAGCTACCCAAACTAACCAACAAGTCCAGATTCAAGCAATCTTGGGTGCGATTCAAGGATTGAGTCATAATCAAAGTGCAATGGCTACAAACTTGAATATCGGAGGCTACCAACGTGGTGTTAATCAAACACCAACTAACGTTGCCGGGTTTTAAAGAGAAATCAAAATATGGACTCGTCAGTAATCCAAAGACAGATCGAGCTTCTCCAAGCACAAATGATACCCGTGAGAGCACAAGCGATGAAACGAGTAGAATCGGTGGAAGAGACGGTGAAGAGAGTTCTTCAGACAGAGATGGCGAAGTTACAACCACCTAGTTTACAAGCAGAACCTATAGTAAGTGAAGAAGGCGTTAATATGCTTTCTGCTATAGGCTCTGCCTTGACTGAAGAACAACAACAATGGTTATCATTGCCAGAAAATCAATCCTGTATTATCGAATTCTTTTCTACAATGGAAGGGCAAGCTATAACAAGACGATTCTTTACGGCATATAAGGAATACAAATGCAAGTAGTACACACAGTAAAACTCTCTACTGAAGAGAAGGATGAATTGCTAAAGTTAGCAGTTAAGGTTGGTACGGTTCAAGAAAGTACAGCTTATACACCTGAAGAAAAGACTAAGTTAATTAAAGATAATATGGATTGGTTTAATTCATTATTATGTGATTACATTCATGATGCTTTCACATACGGTTATAATGAAGGTAAAAATTTAGCCGATATTAAAGATACAGAAATGTATAAACCTACAGTTTAATTGGAGACAATTATGTCATTTATAGATGATTTGAAAGACGCAGTAGAAACAGTTGTAGAAGTAGCAGTACCTGTATTACCTCATGAAGTAGTAGAAACAGTTGTTGATGTAACAATCGACACTATTGCGGATGCTGTATCATGAAGAATACTTTAGAAAAAGCGTTTAAAGATGCAGGAAAAGCTATTAATCACACTGTACACGAAGCAGCGGATGTTGCAGAAAAAGTTGTGATTAATCCTGATGTACAAGAAGTAGCAAAAGAAGTTGCTATTGGCGTTATTGTTGCAGCGGTATAATTATGGAACTTAGCGATAAAGGCGCAGAAGACTTAAAAGGTTCTGAAGGGTTTAGATCGCAACCGTATCCAGATGGTGAGGGCGTCCCTACTATTGGCTTTGGTAGTACTCTCTATGAGAATGGTACTAGAGTCACATTAAAGGACGCTCCCATTACTAAGGAGCGAGCGTTACAAATCTTCAAAGTTACCCTTAAGCAATACACAAGTGCAGTTGATAAAAACGTAACTGTACCGTTAACACAAAACGAATTTGATGCATTAGTAGAGTTTACATATAACGTAGGTGTAGCCGCTTTTAAAGGTTCTACATTATTGAAACTACTTAATGCAGGGGCGCCTAAAGATCAAGTGGCTGCTCAATTCCTTAGATGGAATAAAGATGAAGGTAAAGTCGTTCCAGGCTTAACCAATAGACGTAAACATGAATCAACTAAATTTTTAGGAAAATAAAATGGCAGACCAGCAAGAAACACCAGTCGTAGTGGCACCTAAAGTTATGGCTAAGGTACAACCAAAAGAATTTGTAAATAAAATTACATCTAACTGGAATATTACATCTACTGAAGTTGAAGAAGAAATCACAGCTTTGAATAGCGTGACAAATGAATATTTTGAAGGCACTATTGTTGAATTTAATAGACTATTAGAGGCTTAGTATGACATACGGCCCTACTAAGACAGTTGCGGATCCTTGTCAAGCGTATGAGTATCTTAAACCTTCGTGGAATAAGGCACGTGCTGTATGCAATGGGGAACGTACTGTAAAAGAGCTGGATCAGTATATTGATCTAATTAGATTTAGCAATTTGCTGATACCCTTCTCTACAACAATGAGCCAAGCTCAATATGACTTTTATAAGTCAGAAGCTGAATTACCAGGCATTACTGCACAATTTGCTAAGATGCTTGTTGGGGGTTTATTAAGAAAAGCTCCTATATTAACATTACCGGATGAAGTTCCTGAAGAAGCTAAGGATTGGCTTATCAATAATATCGGACGTGATGACTCTACACTAGTAGCATTTCTTGATGAATTATTGTGGGAAGAGATCAATACATCCCGTGCATGGGTATTTGTAGACCACCCATCCGTTAATAATGTTGAAAACTTAGATAAAGAAACTAGAGATATGATTAAACCATATCCTATTTTGCAAAAAGCTGAAACAATTGTTAACTGGGCAACAGCTGTAGATATATTTGGTAAAACAGTTTTAAAATATGTAATTGTTAAAGGTTACTCAGACGATTATACTATTAATGAATTCCATGCTATGAGAGTCCCTACGGTCTGGGTACATGAATTAAACGAAGAAGGTAATTACCAAATTCGTAAGTTCATGGGCACAACTAAAGACAATGGCGATCAAACTCTTAAAATAGGAGGTATTGGTGAGAAAGCTCAGCAATTACTACCTTCAGGCCATTTCGAGTTAATAGAAACATTTGACAATATACTTAATAGCGGGGAACCACTAAGGCATATTCCTGCATGGCCTGTTAATGGTAGTATAGAACCTATTATGCCATTATTAATGCCTATCGTAGATAAAGAGATTAGCCTATATAATAAAATTAGTAGACGAAATCATTTACTATACGGTGCAGCTACTTATACACCTGTTATTATGTCAGATATGCCTGATGAACAATTTGATGAAATTGTAGACGCTGGATTAGGGTCTTGGATAAGATTACGCCAAGATGATAAAGCAGATGTCTTAAAAACACCCACAGACGCATTACAAGACATGCAAAAAGCTATTGAAGCATCTATCGATGAAATGGCTAAACTTGGCATTAGAATGCTTACAACTGAAAATGAACAATCAGGTATTGCATTAGAAATTCGTAATGCTGCTCAAACGGCACAATTAAGTGTGTTGAGTACAAAAATCTCCAGTACATTAAAGCAAGTAATATGCTTAATGGTTAATTGGAGATATGGATTAAAAATTAATGCATGTGATATTGTGTTTAATTTATCCGCAGATTTTGATCCAGTGCCTTTAGGTGCTGAGTGGTTGAATCTTGTTACTCAATGGTATCAATCAGGGTTATTACCTAGAACTGTGTGGCTGCAGATGCTAAAGGCAAATGATATTCTTAATTCTGAATATGATGATGAAGCCGCATTACAAGAAGTAAACGCAGATCCTCAGATCATACCTGCAGCAACTAAATATAATGATCAGTATGCAATGCAAACATCATCACAACAAGGAGTTAATAATGGCTAAGAGTGTAAAAAGAAGTATGGCGTTAAAAGGCAATAATAATGCGGCTAAACATGGATTAGGTGCAGGATTTGGTGCAACAATGGGTGCAGGCTTAGCAATGCCTTTTGCAAAACCTGCTGCAATGTTTATGGCTAAAAGTGCTGGTCCAATGGTAATTGCACATGCTGCAGGATTAGGTGCATCTAAAGGATTATTGTTTGGCGGTACTGGGGCGTTAGTGGGGGCAGCTATTGGTGGCGGCTTAAGTTATTTAGCGTATAGTAAATTGCCAATTCAAAATCATGCAAGACACACTAATTAATTAAAGGCTACACATGATTATTAATAGTAATACACAAATTTATGACAAAACGCTAGATCGCGCAGCGATGATCCGTCTATATGAGAGAAGAGTCTCTGGTAAAGTTGATTTAGTAATTGATGGTCATGTTGTTAGACTAGATAAATTAATTAAAGATGCAGAATTATCAGGACGAGGTTTCGAAAAATTTAGAGAAGCTATTGACCAAGAATTAAGAAAGACATATAAATCAATTAATAATTCTGTTCAAAAAGATCTATCATCTCTTGTATCTGATCAACTCTCATATGCTTATCAAAAAGTAGAAGTGGCAATGGGTAAAATATGGCGTACTGAAAGACCTAAGAATAGAATCTCTGAAGAAATTGTACTTAAAAACCCATTAAGTGAAAACGGTACAATGGAGCAGGGATGGTCAGGTATTGCCAAGAATGAAAAAATTAGATTAGAAGCAGTTATACGCAAAGGTATAGCTGACGGAAAAAGCGTAGATGAAATAGCTCTACAAATACGTTCAGGAAACGTACATAATATAACTCGCATGCAGTCGAAAGGTCTGGTAATAACAGCCATTACAGCTGTATCCTCTCAGGCTGATCATGCTATTTATAAAGCAAATGAAAAAGCGTTACAAGGATGGCAATATGTTGCTGTCCTTGACGCACGAACAACTCCGCTATGTGCTCATAGAGATGGTGAAATTTATCCGATAAGCGATACAATACATCTTCCACCGGCACACTGGCATTGCAGATCTACTACAGTTCCTGTATTTAAATCATGGAGCGATATAGCAGATCTGGAAAGTGTAGCACAAGTAAGACGTAGGAATATTGAGAACTTAACTGATGCTCAAAAAGCTTTTTATGACGGTAACACACCTCTTAGAGAGTCATACAACGATTGGCTAAAGCGGCAACCACAAGATGTACAATTAAGGCATCTTGGTGATTATAAAAAAGTTAACATGTTTCAATCAGGACAACTTACTGTTGATCAATTTACTAACCCAGAAGGTAACACTATTGGAATTAAAGAATTGAGACGTATGACTGATCCTACATATACACTTCCTAATGATACACAGAAATTTGCTAATGCAAAAGCTAAATTAGATGCGATGCAATTACCTATTATGACACCAGATGATTTAATAGGAGATCCTAAATTAATTCAAACATTAAAAGATTATTATTTATTACAGGCAGGTGAATTAGATGGTACCTTATCTCTTACCAATTATCGAGGCGCACTTATCCATACAAAGAAAGCTGCCAAGACAAGAGTGCTTAACAGTCTTCCAACGGAGGACCAACTCATCTTTAACCCCGTTACCGGTAGGTACGAAGATACAAGATTATATCAACCTAATCCATCCGTACTCAATAATAACTTAAGACTTGCAAAACAAAGTGATGTTTTGAAACCAAAAGATAAAGAGTTTATTAATTCATTTAATACTGCGCTTAGTGAAAAGATGAGTGTTAATGAGCGTGCCGTTGTGGTAGATAACCTTCGTATTCTATTTACCAGATTTAGAAATAATGGTGAACAGTGGAATAACTTTAAAGCTGTGGTACAGGGTCAAATTAAATTTGATGTAATGAATGTTTCTGATGCTATTGAAACTCAGATACGTAGTGATATCAACGTATTGAAGAAACTCAAACAAGATAATTATATTGATCCAGTATTAGGTCCAACTCAATTACAAGACTTGCATGATAATTTCATTGATAATATTCGTGCTAAGAATAACTGGGAAGATACTATATCTCCTAAGATAGCTAGAGAGTTACGTAATACATTTGATTACAAGATACCCTTAGTATTAAAAAGAATGCCTAATGGTAAAGAGCGTTTAACTGAATCTGCATTACAACAATTTTATCTAAAGTTTGCGCACAGATTAAGCATGGCAGATATGCCTGATAGAGATCAATTTGCTATTGCATTAGGAAGAGATTTATACAATCTTGCTAATATGAACGGCACTAGACGTAAATGGTACGAAACAGGTATGAAGCTTCTTGAAGCTAAAAATGTTAGTAACTTCTTTGAAGTTGAAACATATGGTGTTCAAAAGCGAAGAATGAAAAGTAGACTTAGTGGTTCCTTGTTTGGCCCTTATTATGACACTCTGTCATATAATATAAGAGTTGTAGACCCTCGAATACAAGAATATTCACAGCTCACACGGAAAGTGGACGTTGGCCTACGTGTTGGCGTAACAACAGAAAAGAACAAACTGGTTTTTCGCGAGGGATATAAAACTTATTTTATTGACAGAGGTCTCCTAGGTTTAGAAGATACAAGAATACCTATTACGTCAACAAATAGTTTTTCAGATTTTCCTGAAGAACTTGTTGATAAAAATATGGCAGATGCGTTAAATTGGGCATCTAAGTCTAAGTATAAAATTGATAATGACTTTTACGACTTTACACAAAAATTATTATACTTTGAAGATGATCGAGGTAACGCTAAAAAGTATAATGATCTAAATGAATACAAACACTATATTTCATCTCGTGGTGATGCATATGAACGATTTAAATCTATGGATTGGCTTAGAAATAATGATTACGCTTTCAGTAATCATGCTTTTGTCGATCATCGGGCTAGGATCTATGATCGTGGCCTTATTAGTCCGCAATCGGGAGAATCATTTAGACCTTTCTTAAATACTGAAGTAGAAAAAGTTCTTGGCGAAGATGGATATAGAAACTTCAGAGATCAGATAGGTGCCTTTATGGGTGGTCTAAATGATGTATTTGAAGGTAGATATAATTCATTGTCATTTACTGGACGCCAAAAGATTGCTGATAAATTGTGGCCAGATATGGTAGACCTTGGTAATAAAATGTTAAGAGCCAAACCTGCAGATTTACGTGCTATTCTGGAATCAGATACGGTGCAATTAATTGAAGGTGAGGAACTTGGTAAGTTCATGAGATTTGCCATGGAAGCTGCTAAGATAGATAATCATCTTAAAGCCGGTGGCTCTATGAATGCATACAAAACAGCCTTAGCCTTGGAACAAGATGCATCGTCTTCAGGTGCTCAGATTATTGCATTAACTACAAAGAATAAGCAATTAGCTTCATTATCTAATGTTATACCAACAAATCAGAAACGCAGACTATATGATGAAATTGCTGCTGCAACATTTAATGATCCTCGGTTTAAGGTGCTTAACGAAAGATTATGCCTCAATGAAAAAGATTTACGTAAAGCTGCAAAAGCTCAAAATATGGTTACGTTTTATGGTGCTGGTGAGAGAACGGGAATTTTAAATGTAGAAGGAAAGTTAGCTAAAGTACTTGGGAAGGACTCTTCTACACTAGTAGTAAAAGCTAGTGATCGTGATAAAGTATTAAATGAAATTTCAGCTCGTGCGGCTAGATATGAAAAGTTTGATCCAGAGACAACTGCAGAGCTTAAACAGCTTAGAGAAAACGTTAAAGATATATTTAACAAAGGCTTAGATCCTGGTGATGACATTATGGAACAGTTATATTTCCTGGATCCTGCTACTAAAGACTTAGTAGAAAAAATGACACACACCTATGATATGGTGGTTACACCTAAAGACTTCCAAGCTATTGCTAAATTAATGTCTGAACATTTAGGTGAGCAGGTTCCTATTCTTAAAGATTTTACTAAATTCTTTGGTAGACTAGCTGAAGATTATTTAACTAATGCTAAGCCTTCACAAGCTGCATTAGATTGGAGATCTATAGGCGCTACTAGTATATTAGGTGCCCGTAAAAAAGGTTATGTATTACCTGATAGAGTTAGTGAAATATTAGGATTGAAGCCTGGAGAAGCTTTGTCTGAAAAGTTTTTAAAGAGATTTGATGGTTGGAAACCTGACGGAACCTTGGCTGATCTTATTTATGGTGTAAAAGGCCCAAAAGATCGTAGAACTGGATTTAAAGTATTTAAAGTAGAGCCTATAGAAAAATTAAATATCTCTAAAGGTTTTGAAATATTTTATGCTAATAAGCTGCCCAAGTCTTGGACTAATGTCCCATGGGTTAATTTTGATGGAAAAGTTATTGAGCAAAACTTTACCCAGTCATTTGAAGAAAGATTAGTCTATAAAGACAAAGATGGTAATTGGGTTAATAATTTGGTTCAGGTGCAGCAGAAAACAGAAGCCACTTGGTGGGAACAGGTAGTTAATGCAGACGGTAAAATAAATGACATTGCAGACGCAACTAAAGCACGAACAGCATATGCAGTTAACGGCAATCACTCAAATGATGCCACGTTGGTTAAGAATTTCCATATCTGGGGACGAGACAATAAGATTGCCACAAGCACCATTCACGATGCGTTTTTCGCCAATGCAGCCGATATGCTGGAGGCCCGGAAGGGTATAAGAAAACTATATGCTAACGTACTAGATAAGAACCCTGTCAAGGTTACTTTAGATGAAATGTTAGCTAGAGGTTTTCCAAAAGAATTATATGATAAATATTTAGAAGAAGCTATTGACAAAGGATTAATTCCAGTTGCTGGTAAATCAGTTGTCGGTGGTAAAACATTAACAGAAGCTGACATCTTAACAAAGAAAGATGTAATGAGCGATATCCCCGATCCTACTAAATTTGAGGATGATTGGGGTTTTTACGGCATAGGCTGAAATATGAACGCAGAAATTAAAAGATGTACATGTCAACATCCTAATCAGGATAAACTCCATGGCAATGGAATGAGAGTGATGAATCCAGATCAGAAGAAAGGGTTCACATGCACTGTATGTGGAGCAAAACACAAATGAGATTTAGTCACGCATTAGATTTAATAATTGCAAACCACAAACTAGCACGTACAGGTTGGAACGGTAAAAACATGTATGTCAGTATTGTTAGAAATTTTGGTTCAGTTGAGCCATTTTTCATATTAACACAACCTACTAAGACGAACACATGGGTTCCTTCAATGTCTGATTTATTATCGGATGATTGGGTTATCTTTCCAGAGACCCCGTTAAATTAACCCTTAAGCGGTCCCCCCTTTAATGAGTCTATTAGTTAATTAGTCCTTTATTTATTCTTTAATAAAATAATAATAAATAAATATATTAATGATTAATAGACCCCGTTAAATTAACCCTAAATACTAAAAACAAATATCCTATAGGGTGAATTGTATTCACTTTATAACACTGAGTTGTACTCAAAGGAAACATAAAATGACCGAAAATGTCGAAGAAAAAGAAACTGATAATATTACTCCGGATACTACTGCTACCAATTCTCCTGTGGATGATATGGACACGAAGATCCAAGAAGCTCTTAAACCAATCAAAGAAAAACTCGATAAAGCGTACAGCGAAAGAGACAATGCGTTAAAGAAAGCTGCTGAGTATGAACAAAAAGAGAAAGAAGCTGAAATAAAAAGACTTCAAGAAGAAGGAAAACATAAAGAAGTTTATGAACTTCAGTTAGCGGAAGCCAATGCTAAATTGGAAACGATAACAAAACGTAACATAGAACTCGCTAGAGATTTAGAAGTAAAATCTGCTCTTAGTGGATATACGTTTAGAAGTGATAAAGCTGCGGATATGGCATATATGGATGTGGCATCGCAACTTGTACAAAATGAAAATGGAGTATGGGTGCATAAATCAGGAACTGATCTAAGAACCTTTATAAAACAATTTTCTGAAGACGATAACAATTCTTTCTTATTCAAACCAAAAGTTTCGACAGGGGCCGGTCAGACAAGTTCTAGCAGTACTTCTCAAGATACTTCGAATAAATCTTTATTCCAGTTATCACAAGATGAAGTGCTTAAACGTGCTGCTGAAGGATCACTTCGCAGGAAATAAATACTTTAAGGAAAAATGAAAAATGGGCGCTACAACTTTAAGCCTTACTAATGGGCCATCGGGATTATCTACTAATTATGTATTACAAGAAGCTATTGGCGCATACAGCGACGAAGCTTACACTAATGCTAGAAAATTATCAGGTACAGGAATTACTTCTTCTAACCCACAAATTGATACCAGCACAGAAACCTTTATTGGCCAAATGCGTTGGATGAAACCGTTAAACCCAACTATTAACGTTGCGTCATTAACTGATTCTACAGATGGTACTAAAACCAGTTACGACACTGACTACAGCACATATATTAAAACTGTGCGTACACACGGTGCCGAAAAAGTTAACATGCAACAAATTGTTACACAACAAGACGGTCTAGCTAAAATTGGTCGTGACTTCGGTGAAACTCGTGCTCAAGACGAACACAATGCTATTCTTTCTGTATTGAAAGGTGTTGCTGTAGCTGAAGCATTAAACGGTGCTGCTACAGGCTCTGGTTCAACTGGTCTTGGTGGTCAAACATTCTCTAACGATCCTACAGATAAGAAATATGGTTTCTACGTAGATCTTGGTTCTGAGAAAATCGTTACTGCTAATGGTGTTGCTCCTGGTGCCGTTGTTAACTATGCATATCAAGGTGCTTCACGTGCTGAAGGTTTCTTAAATGCATTCGGCATGGCATTTAAAGATTATGAACCAGAATGGGCATACTTAGTTGTATCTCCTGAAACTATGGCTTCATTCCGTTCAGCTAATTTTGTTGATGAAACAACTATTGTTGATGGTAACATTAATTTTAACACAATCTTCAATGGTAAATTCCGTTTAATCACTACACGTGCTGCTCAGTCGCTTTCTGCTGCTGAATTAACAATGTTACGTACTGGTGCTGGCGTTGGTGCTACAACTACTTTTGCTGCTAATAAGAAAACTTCATTCATTGTATTGCCAGGTGCAATTGCAATGGAACAGTTGATGGTTCCTGATTCAGTTGAAGTTTACCGTGACGCTAACAAATACAAAGGTGGCGGTACAACTTCTATTTGGAATCGTTGGGGTTATGTATTATCTCCTGCTGGTTACGATTGGAATGGTGCTAAAACTGCATTCCCATCTGACGCTGATTACATGGGTGTTGTTGAAAGCGGTACTTCTAAAGCTCTTACAGCTACAACTACTATTGCTAGCGCACGTGGTACATGGACACGTAAAACACAATCAGCATTATCATTAGGTATCTTACCTGTATTCCATTCTTAAGGAGTAAGTTATGGCACTAGTTAAAGGTGTTAATTCAAATGCTACCGTAACTGAGGCCGATACTTATTTTGAGAACAGACTAGATGTAGCGGCATGGACTGACGCTTCCGATACTCAGAAAGAACAATCTCTATGTACTGCTACATTTATGTTGGATGAATTGGATTGGATCGGAGTAGCTACAGATTCAACTCAGTCACTTGCTCATCCTCGTAAAGATGGTGAATATTTTGATCCTAAGCTTGGCATACTTGTTCCATTAGTTTCCACTGTTGTTGATATAAGAGTCACTAAAGCTACTTATGAGTTAGCTTATCATTTATTAAATAATGATGGACTTTTAGACAACACAGGCTTAATCAAAGATTTAGAACTTAGTGGCATTAAACTTAGTGTTATTAGACCTGCGGATAAAATCCCTATGGTTGCAAAAACACTTATCAAACCATTACTCCGGAATAGTGGTAAGAGAACATGGTGGAGGGCTAATTAATGGCATATAATTCATTAATTGGTAATTCATTAAATAAAGCATTTAATGCAGCTAAAGACTTAGCTATTGATGCAGTGTTTACAAAGACAACTAATTCTGAGTTTGATTTTAGCACTGGTGAAGTTAACGATACAACTATACCTTCGATAACGACAAAAATAATTATTACAAAAACGTCTAAAACTTCAGAAGCGAAAACTATGACTATTATGTTTAAAACAAAAGAAGTCGGAGCGTTTTCAATGACAGACCATGTGTATATAGATAGTGCTAAATGGCATATTGGTAATGTGATTACTTCAAACAATCATATTTCAGTTGTTGAACTCTATCATGAGGTATAACTATGGGTAAGTATACTGATTTAGAAAAAGACGTTTATTCAGTATTTTCATCTAATGAATGGAAAGCTGAAGAAATAAAAACATTCCCGACAAATTTTGTAGTGATGAATACTACTAATGACGAATTTATACGCGTATCAGTGATACCTAGTGGAAACCCTATAGATAGATACTCATTAGCAGGAATTCTCATAATTGATATTTTTACAGCTGCAGGTTCAGGTACTAGACGTGCCTCAATAATAGCAGATACTTTAGATAGTTATTTAACTAACAAATCTAAAAATACAGGCTCTGGAATGACTCAATTCGGTATAAGTAGTCTAGCACATTTAGGTGCAGATAAAGCTTTGCCTGTGATTCATAAAAGTACCTATACAATCTCTTTCAACTTCTTCGGAAGTTCTACTTAAATTTAAAGGAATAAAAATGGCTCACATTTCTTCTATTGCTGCGGCAATGTTTTCAGATTTATCTGTCTGCACTAAAGCACATGACTTGACAACATATAATTTAGAAACACTTATTAAAGAAATTCAGTCAGGTCAATTAACATCAACAGGTGATGGCTTGTCAACTGCGGGTAAAGCAGTTGCGACACAAGGTTTGTTTCAAACATTAGATTCTGCTACTGATACAGGCGGTTTCTTACGTATTACAAACATCAAAGAATTTCCTGCAGTTGGTACGCCTGCAAACGTTGTTAAAGTTCCTGAATATGGTGCTAAAACATCTAAACAAATCCAAGGACAAGCTGACTCACCAACGATGGAACTTACTCTGAACTTTGTTCCAGATAAATGGAAAGAAAACAAAGTTGCATACAGTACTGGCTCTTCATCTCCTATTGTTATTGGTGATGGTAATGTTTATTTGTTTAGATTCACATTATTAGCGCAAGAACCAGAAGGCTATAAAGCTATTACCGATACTGCATCAGTAGATACTGATGCGATTGGCGGTTCAGGCACAACTTCTTCTGTAATTGGTGCTGTTAAAAACTCTTCTTATTACTTCTTAGGTAAATTTGAAGCGTTAGAAGTAACACCCAGCTTGACAGATGCTATGTCAGCGAAATTAACTATTACTGTACAATCAGATATTCGTGGTGCATTCACTGTGTAAATGATGTACTTGGAGGGGATTCGTCCCCTCCTTCTTATTATGGATAGTATATGTCTCAAAATAAACCATTTAGCTTAGAGTATGTTGTTGGCATTACTGTTAAACATATGCTTAAAAGTATTGATATTAGTATTAATAAAACATTCGAACGAACGAAAGATGACACATTGACTCCAGATAAAAAATCTGAAGCTTTCGAAACACTCTCAATTTTACATCAAATGCGAGCACAACTAGATGAACGCAAGATTAATCAAGGTAAGTAACATGTCAGAAGCAAAAGGTATTAAAGCTCTAGTCGGCCAACGTATGACTAAAACAGTTAAATTCTTAACAGGTGATGTTAAGATTTCTAAGTTAACTGTATCTGAAGTTTTAGAAATTCAAAACAAAGCAAAAGACGCTGATAAAGACGAAAATGCAGGTTTAGAATTACTTAAAACGGTTATTCGTATGGGTGTTGAAGGTGGTCAAGAATTAGATGATACAGATTTTGATAACTTCCCTATGGAAGAATTATCTAAACTATCAAATGAAATTATGAAATATTCAGGCTTAGGTCAAGATTCGGGAAAGTCTGCTTAGACTCGGAGACACTTCCAATATTTGAATTAGCATTTCATCTTAAGATGCCTGTGTATAAAATATACGAAGAGATGACTTATGAGGAATTGCTAGGTTGGTTTAGTTATTTAGAACAAAGACCAATCGAATGGCGTTCCGATGATCGCGCAGCTAAATTAATTCAAGTACAGGGTGTCAAAGAGAAGCCTTGGCAACTTTTTACTTCATTAGATGCTATTTACAATCCAAAATCTAATAATAATAATGATGGTCTTTTTGATCAAAGTAATTTTAAACGCTCAGGCTTCTTCCTAAAATTAGCTGGAGCCAAAGACGGTGACAACATTTTTGGAGAATAAATGTCTGTTAAAATAAATATAGATATTAATGCTGAATTTAAAAAACGTGTTGATAGAATAAAAGACAATAAACTCGAAAACATTTTAACTGCACTAAAAGAAGCAACACCAGTTGACACGGGTAGAGCGCGAGACGGTTGGGAATTAAAACCTGGCAAAATAATTAATAATGTCGAATATATCGATGACTTAAATGCCGGTCACAGTAAACAAGCACCATCGCATTTTATTGAAAAAACTTTACTATCATTTAAAGATGTAAAGTCAAATGGTGTTATTGTAACACATACCCCTGAAGAATCTTAAAGATTCCTTAGGGGTTTTTTATAGGAGAGTAAAAAGATGTCAGGCATTGTCATTGATGTCGAAGCTAAGATTGATAAAGCGCAGCGTGATCTAAATACATTAAATAATTCAGTTAAAAATATTGAAAAAAGTACTAGCTCGGTGGCTAATGCCTTTGATGGTCTTATAGCTTCAGTCGGTAGTTTAACAGCGTTAGGTAGTTCGTTATATTTTATGCAAGATATAGCCACTTCTTATCGCAATATGGAAAACCAAATAAAATTGGTTACAAATAGTACAGAGGCTTTCACTAAAACGCAAGAAGAGCTCTACAACATAACCAAAGAAACACATAGCGAATTGAAAAATAGTGTTTCTATTTACTCAACATTAGGCAAGTCGCTAAGCCAAGCTGGAATTTCATCTGAAAGATTAGTCAGTGCTACTAAAACTATACAACAGTCTATGAGTATTTCAGGTGCATCTGCTGAGTCGGCTAATGCAGCTATTATGCAGTTAGGCCAAGGGCTGTCTTCAGGTGCATTACGTGGTGAAGAATTAAACTCAGTGATGGAACAAGCTCCACGATTAGCACAAGCGTTGGCTGACGAATTACACGCCAGCTTAGGGGAAATGCGTACTCTTGCTGCAGAAGGCAAGCTCACTACCAATGTTGTATTTAAAGCATTAGAAAACCAAGCAGGAAAAATTAATGATCAATTTTCTAAATTAAAACCTACATTAGCGCAAGGCACACAAGCTTTGAGTCAGAGCCTTAAAAATTATTTTTATGAATTTGACAAAGGATTAGGCTTAACAGATCTAATGGGTGTGAGAAATGCCAAACTTGCTGATAAAATTGATGAAGCTGCTAAAAAAGCCTTTATATTAGGTAATAATATCGCTATAGTTGCATTAAAGTATAAGAATATTTTTGATTATGCACAGAGACCTCTTAGATTACAAGCTGAAATAAATTTTGAAAAATTTAAAATAAGCTTAGAGCAATTAGGCATAACAGCCGCATTTGAGCATCTTGGAAAAAATCTTGAAGTTTTATTAAATAATATTTTCAATGGGCTACTTGATAGATTTCAAGCACGTAATAAGGGGATAGGCAGTATAATTAGTGCATCCGTTTTAGATACTTTTCATGATGCAATGAATTTACAAGCATTAGAAATGGATAGTATCCTTAATAAGCTAACTAGAAGTATTTTTAATTTTGTTAGAAATATTAATGCTACCGTCACTGAGTTGAAGTTAAAACCTCTTTTATTTATTGATGACCTTTTTAATAATATCCTTCGAGGTTCACAAAATTTAGATTTTGCATTAACAGCTATAACTCGATTCGGTAAAGATGTTATTCATGTATTCTTTAATATTTACGATAAAGTGATTGGAAATTCGTGGTGGACAGACACTATTAATACAGTTATAAATACGTCTGATTCATTATGGTCTAATGCTAAAAATGGCTTAACTAAGTTTTCAAAAGGCGTCCAAAATATTTTTGAAGGTTTATATAATGATGTAGTAGACATTGTTGACAGCTTTGGTAGTTTTGATATTAAAACAATAAAAATAGCTATAGTAGTAAGCCGTGTTGAAGAGTTTGGAAGAGATATTTATACAAGTTTAGTTTCAGGCATTACTAAATTTAGTAAAGAATCGCCTATGCTATTTCAATCAATAGCAGCAGGGTTAGGCGCAATTCTAGTTAGTATGATGTTTCCTGTATCACGTATCACCCTTGCATTAGAAGCTGCTTTAACAACTTCTGCTTTAAAATCAGGTGCCATTTTTAGTGAATCAATAGGAAAAGATTTTTTAGATGAAAGTTTATTTTTATCAATAGGTAAGAAACTTGGAGAACTTACTGGCAAGCTAGTTGATAACTTTATAAAACAAATACCAAACTTGATATCAGCTCTCTTAGGTGTAATAAGCGGGTTTACACGAGGTTTTTTAGAACAAATACCAATAATTGGATTAGCTTTTAAAGCATTATTTAAAATTGGTGATTTAACTGAAACCAGCGGGCCATTAGGCCTAGTTGGGGGTTTGTTACTAGGGACTATGGGCCTGAAACTTCTTTCCTCTATAGGTATATTTAGCGACCAAATTGAAGGTATTTTTGTAGTTGCTAGAAGAGTAGCTATGTTCTTTGCCGGGCGCGGTGGCCTAATGTCGATGTTGCTCTTTGGAGGTAATAGAGCATTCTTTACAATTGGTTGGGCAGGTCTTATATTAGATCAGATGGGCGCATTTGACAGTCTTTTTGAAAATTCAGGGCTAATGCACTTAGCCATAAAAGGTGGATTGCTTGCAATGGCTTTGTTTGGAATTAATGGTCTTCGCGCTATTCGTGCTGAAATCATTATTCCAATATTACAAAGTTTTCGTGCGTTAATAACAAGCTTTAGTTGGGGCACATCATTACTTTCTGGCCTAGAAGCGGCTATTGCGGGGAGTGGCAGAGGGTTATTAATGCGATTTGTTGGAATGTTAGCAGCTATGCGTCGAGGTATGACTGATAGACTATTTGCTATGACATCTGGACAATCTATTATTGAAGCATTAATTTTTGGATCAGCTGGGCCAATAGGTCTTATTGGAAGTTGGTATTCAAGTATTGTAGGTTTCTTTTCGCGTATAGGCGGCTTAAGTATATTTAACGGAATTGGACCGGCACTTGCTTCAGTTAGCGCATCTATGGCAACATTACGCGCATCTGCAGGCGCTACAGGAATCCTCAGTAGATTTCTATTTGGCCCAGCAGGTATTGCAGTCGTATTAGCCGCTATTAGTATGTTTGTAAGCTCTGTTAATGCAGCTGAAATTGAACTTGGTGGTGATAAACGACAAAAGAAATCCTGGTTTGAAGAATTAAAAGATTCTATATCTTCATTCAATATTTCTAAATTATTCACTGGAAATCCTTTTCAACCATTAGTTGATTTTTGGAATGATATAGATATTGTAAACACCATATCACAGAATGTTGGGACAGTGATAAGCACTACAACTGCTTCTGTAGGCTTCTTCCTATTTGTATTTAAATCGCAAGTAGCTCAGCTGCTTTCTGTACTATTTTCAGCTGTCAATTTGTCAAGGGTAGCTATAGCAACTTCACAAGCCGTATCTCTTATTGGAATTGCTGCTTCACAAATTAAAGGTTTTATATATTCCATTGGCGCTGCAATTACCAGTCTTAATTATGTAGCAATGTTTTCTTCTTTATCAGGAGGACTAGCTACATTTATTCTTAGCATGCGAGGTATTCTTCTTAGCGGCATGGGAGCTATGGCAGGCGCAATGGCTGCAAATCTTGTAGGCGGCTCTGATTGGGCAGCTTTAGGTGCAATGATCGGTGCGATGATTGGCTTGAAAATTTCAGAAGCAATTGGAAGAGCAATATTAACACAAGCCGGCTTAATAATTGCAAGAGCAATTGCAGTAGTTATAGGTGGCTTGATTGCACTTGCTATTCCTATAGGTCTTATAGGTCTTTGGTTGTTTGGCGATAAACAGGATTTGGGCAAAGATTTAGATGATGTAATTGACAAAGTTAAAGAACTGATGGGCATGGGTTCGCCCACTAAGAATCTAACTACAGGCTTATCTAAAGAAGCGCAAGCAACAGCAGAAAAAATCGGTTTAAGCATTACGTATGATTTAAAAAAGATAAATCCTGATTTATTAAGTAAAACTGATAAAGATCGATTAGATGAGTCTATTAAGAGTTTAGATGAAGTTTTAGTAAATGGTGGAAAAGATCTTGAAGCGGGGATAGCATTAAGTGGTTCTCAACTTGGTGAAATACAATTAAAACAATTACGTACATCCAACATTGCTAATAAAGATGCTGCCAAAACAACATTTGAATTAAAGGATTTTGCTGACAGCGTATTAAGCGCTAATACAAGTAAGCCGCAAGATCGTTTTGATGTTGGGTTAAATTGGATTAAACAAGCTAGTTTAGATCTTAAATATAATATTGAGCATGCAATCCTTTCGGCTAAGGTGAAGTATCCTGTGTTCAAATCAGAGGATCCACTTAAAAATAGATTAATGCTAAATAATCTAGAAGAATCTAGAAAATATAAGTATACTGCAGGCGCTAAAGAACTGACAGATAGAGAGTTTTATATGGGGCGAGGCATTCAAAGCCTTGCATTGAATGGACCAGAAGGCCCAAAAATTAAAGAGCAGATGACTCTTGAAGCAGCAAAGTATACTGAAATTATTAAAAAGTTAAATGACGAGTCTTCAGCTTATACTGCAGCTGACCGTACAATGATGGAAGAGTATAGAAATTCATCAATGACACGTATGGAAACTTTATTAAAACAACAACAATACTTTCAAAAAGAATCTGCATCTATTGCTAAGTTTAATGCAGAATTAGGAAATCTTGCAAGTAACTTTAATACTAAAAACTTTGAATTCAAATTAGATACAAATAAATTATTTGCGCAAGATCAAGAAGCATACGATAGACTATTTTCTTTGAGCAAAGAAGCTAAGAAGCTGGGTGAAGAGTTAGAGAAAACTTCTGATATAAGCAAACGTAATTCTATTATATTGCGTATTGAAGAAATTAGAACAGTCACTACACGTCAAGTAGAACAAGCAAATAACCTTAGAAACAGAGCACAATTTGAATTAAAATCGATTGGTGAAAAAGCTGGTGTTAAAGTCCCTAGCGCGTCTGAATACTTGCCGACCACTGCTGCAGAAGAATTTAGAACTCGTCTGCAATCCTTACAAGCTAGACGTGAAAATATTAAGACCAAGCCTGCTGCTCCAGCAATGTATGCCTTGGGAGATATTCCTAAAGATAGTAAGGAATACACTGCATACATAGACGATTTCAATAAACGTAATGAAGCGTTTAAGAAAGCGGAAATAAATTTTAAAACAGAATCTGATGCAATTAATACCGAAAGTATTAAAATTCAAAATGATATTATTGAATCTTTAAAGACAAATTCAGATACTAAAGCACAATTCTTAAAAGATGCTGCTGAATCAGTTAATATAGACTTATTGCAATCTATTTCAGATTTCGGACTAGAGCAGGCTACTGATGCTATTATAAAGATTGCTGCTAAATCAAATGAAGTATCCGATGCATTAGCTAATAAAGATTGGGGACTGGCGGCTAAGCTTAATGAAGAAATGAAATCAATGAAGTTAAGTATTGATCATATCGATCCTAAACCTCTTGAAGATCTTTTATCCGTTCTTAATGTTACGGCTTCTAAGCGTGATATTTTAGGCTTTAGTAAAACATCTTTTGATCTATTCAAAGAAGCTGGAAAGAGCGTTCAAGAATTTGATAGAGCAATTAAAGCAGGTCAAGATACATTATCTCAAGATAGTCTTAATGATTTATTGTCAAAAAGGTTAATGGCTACTGAAGCGGCATTTAATGAAATGCTTAAGTATGCTAATACTACTGGCGAAAAAATGTCTCAATCATTTGCTGATATCGGTGTACAAGATGTCGGAGGTTTAAGTAATGTTTCAGAAGGCGCTTTAAAACGCTTATTAAGTTTACAAACTATGTTGGCTAAATTAAAGCATGATGCTGAAAAACCAATGAATTTATCTGAGTATAAGGAATATCTTAAAAACCTTAATTTAGTAAATGCTGCATTAATAAAAGCTAAGAGTGTTTTGGCAACGTTTAGTGAAAAAGCTAATACATTTAGAGAAATATTTAAAGTTGATTTAACAGATTTAGATATTGCGTCAATGGCTGATGGATTAGGCATGCGTCTTGTTGAAGTTGCACAAACTGCAAAAGCAGCATTAGAATCAGCAATGAAATCAGATGGTGGAATATTTAGTGATTCTACAAAACAATTAGCGGAAAATTTAAAAGATATTTCTGATATTGGTCCATATATAAAGTTTTTTAATGATTTTAAAAACAATACTGAAGACTCTTTAACAGACGGCATTAAAACATCATTTGAAAAAGTAAAAGCTGCATTACCTAATTTTGGATTGGACTTTAAACAATTTGGAATGTTAAATAAAGCTGATCGTACAACATACACTAAGCAAGCATTAGAGTCGAGTACATTAGATGCTATTTTTACACTTAATAATTTAACACAAGATCAAGCTGATATTATTAATAAGCTAGGTTCTGGAATGCCTTTTGACGCTATGATGACCGATTTAGAAAAGTCATTTAGTGAAACTCAAACAAAAGCTTTTGATAAATTTAAATCTACGCCAATTGATAGTTTAAACACCAATCTTGTAGATTTAAAAGATACTATTATAGCGGATATTGCTTCTAGAACAATTAAAACAAATGAGGTTGTTAAAACAGTTGAAGAATCTAAACCTAATACTAATTCGGTATTACGGACAGATTATAAACCGTTGGCTAGTTTTTCAAAAGATACTCCTGATCTGTTAAATACATTAGTTAGCCAAACAGTGGCTAAATATCCTACAATTAATCCTAATTTGATTAAAGGAGTTATTGCGCATGAGTCAGCAGGCAGAAATGTTCCTACAGGTATCTTAAATAAAGAAGGTAAACCGGCTAGTACAGCATTCGGTGTAGGTCAGTTCTTAAAAGGTACAGCTGCAGACTTAGGTATTGACAGAACCAATATAGAGTCTTCTATAATGGGAATTGGTAAATATTTATCTATATTAGGAAAAGCTTTTGGTGGTAACGAATTCAAAATGCTAGCAGGATATGCAGCAGGAGAAGGTGGTGCTAAGAAAGGCAAAGGGCAACAATCAGCTAAAGAAGTATTGGCATTAGTTGAAAAGATCAAACAAGACCCTAATATTGAAAAACAAATTAATGCCAACTTATTAGGCACTAGAGATGTTAGCGATACTATAAAGGCAGCTGCGGCTAACAATGCAAAGATAATTGTTGATGCTGTTGCAGCGCCTGTAACATATGAAAAACCTAAGAGCGGTGAAATAGATCCAAGAGCGAAAGCTGAAGCGTTTTATACTCAGAAAATAAGAGGCATAGATAAGCCATTTGATACTTATAAGCAAATCTTAGAAGGTAATCAATATGGCAGAATGCTTAGTACTCCTAAAGAGATGTTAGGTAAAAGTCTATCACCTGAAACTTTAGGAATGCTATCTGATATTCAGACTAAATTTGCTACGGGGATTAATGAAGCATTATTACAAGCACAGCAAGAGTTTAATATTGCGCTAGCTACTGGCACTGATACAACAACTGCACAAGAGAATATTACTAAGTATTCTGAAGCGTTAAAATCATTTTCAGATGGTGTAGCAGCTGATGCTAAATCTATTGAATTGTCAAATATGCAGGCATTTAGTTCAGCTAACCAAAATGATATTACAGCATTTGCTGAAAAGTTTGGTGGGTTAGGTAGTGATGTATCTGCAGCAATGACTGAAATGGAAAAGAAAACATTCAATTCTATGCTTATTATGAAAGCTTCTTTGAATGCTGAATTAATAGAAAAGAAAAAGAATAGCGAAACTACTACAGAAGTTGCTAGGAAAATAGCAGATCTTACTGATGCTGAAAATGAACTTAAAGATAAAACTGTAGAAATGGCAAATGCCGCACGAGAAGCTGGTAAAACTTTTGCATCAAGCATTACATCATCATTTAAAGATGCATTTAAAGGTTTATTAAATCAGAATAAAGATCAACGTAAATCTGTACTTGGTACCTTTGGTAGCAAATTAATGGTTGATATTAAAGACCAAGTAGTTAATATGTTTACTGATTCATTTACTAATACTATTGGTCTAGGCAAGGGTGGTGTATTATCTAAAGTATTTAATAATGCAGGTAAAGGTATCTCATCTATGTTTAGCGGTATCGGTTCTGGTGTTAAAAATATCTTCACAGGTAATATGACTTGGGATAAAATGACTACTGGCATTAGTAGTTGGTGGAATGGTATGACCAGTTCTACTGATATTTCTAATATGTCACCTGAAGAAATTCAAATGTCTGCCGCTGAGAAGTTCTCTGCAGCTGTTGATAAATTTGCTGGTGGCGGTGGTGTTGTAGGCAATGTGGCAAAAGCAGCTACCAGTGGAGGCATTGGTGATATGATATCAAGCGCTCTACCGTGGCTAGCAGGCGGTGCAGGCGTAGTTGGTCTTGGTGCGTTATTATCAGGTAGCGGAAAAGGCAGCTGGACAGAAGGCATATCAAGTCTTGGCTCTAACTTTGGAGCTAAATTTGGAGGAGGGACTTCTGATAATGGCAACCCTACTGAATTATTAAATCCAGTTACGGGAGCATTTGACAAAGTAGGCTCATCTATAGCAGATGCAACAGCTGGCATCAGACAAATGACTTCTCCAGATACTACTACAGCGCTAGGAGATGTCTCTACAAAATCTATTACTCAATTAGGACAGTCTATGCAAAATAGTTTGCCTGCAGCTGAAGTAACTGGATTATGGAATATATTATTATTACCAATCACAGGCCTTTTTAAATTGATTTCCGCTGGAATAACGGGCCTTATGAGTTTATTTGGAGGTAATCCAGGTGATTCGGGAGCAGCCAATGGAACTAATGTAAGTTCAAATAACGATTTTGTTGGTCCAGTAAAGGCCGCTACTGGCGGTAAGATTACAGGTGCAGGTACTGGTACATCTGATTCTATACCAACTATGTTATCTAATGGTGAATTCATTATTAATGCCAAAGATGCTAAAGAAAATATGGCGTTATTAGAATCAGTTAATAATGGAAAAGTTATCAGAAGAGCTGCCGGTGGTATTATTGGCGGTGCAATAGGTGTTGGATCTTCTGTCAACTCTATGATGGGCGGTTCGCCTGATCTTTCTAAAGCTATGAATATTGCGGGCGCATTAGGTAATTTATTAAACTTATTTAAAACAGATCCCAATGATAAACTATTAGCTGCAGCAGAACACTTAGAAGCGGCTGCAACAGCATTAGAAGCTGCAGTAGCCGCAGGAGGATTAGGCGGTGGTGTAGGCGGTGGTGCAAATGCAATTAATTCTAATTTAACGGGCGGTATACCTGAAGGTATGACTAATTTCTCTAGACAAATAGGAATGGATAATGCAACTACTCAAGGTATTGCTGATACGAGTGGTTATGGTGCTACACCTGGGTTAACACCATTACCAGGTGCAGGCACTATGGGTGGCGGTCCAGCTCCTTTAGCTGATAAGATAGGTCTTCCAGGTGAAGGTGGCGGATTCTTTGGTGGTATAATGGATTGGTTTAAGAACCTTGACTTCTCTAAAATGTTCGGATCTCTTGGCTTCGCTACGGGCGGTCAAATCACAGGTACAGGATCAGCAACTTCAGATTCTATTCCAGCAATGTTATCTAATGGTGAATTCATTGTTAACGCTGCGGCCACCGCAAAGAACTTACCTATGTTACATGGAATTAATAATGGCAAAGTTGAGCATCACTTCTTAGGCGAATTAGCAGGTATTATATCTATTGCAAGCTCAGGTATGAGCGTTGGGCAACAAGCTGCGTCTCTGGCAGACGGTGGCGGAGGTGGCGGTGCAGGTGGCATTATGGGTATACTTTCAAAGATACTTGGTCCACTGTTCAAAATGATTGGACCATTAGCTAAAATATTCCCCGCAATCGGAAACTTATTCGGTAATGGCGGTATGCTTGGAAGTCTATTTAGTAGTAGTGGAGCGAGTCCATTAGGTGCCGCAGGTGATGCATCAATGGGCAGTATGTTCTCAGGTTCAAACCTTGGATTATCATTCGCTAAAAATGGTGGGTTATTCTTAGCAGGCGGTGGACATGTAAGTGGTCCAGGGACTAGTACATCTGATTCTATTCCAGCTATGTTATCTAGCGGTGAATTCGTAGTACGTGCATCAGCTGTAAGCCAACATCGTGATTTGCTACATCAAATCAATAGTGGACAAGTGCCAACATTTGCCACAGGCGGTGTAGTAGATGCAGCTGCTCCAGTGATGTCAACGCCAACAGCCAGTAATTTTAAATCAGTAACAACTAAACCAGGCGCTAATAAAGGTCAACAAGTAATAAATCTCAATATAACTGGAGATATCTCTAGACAAACTAAATCAGAGATTTATAAAATGATGCCTTCTATTGCAGATGGTGTTAATTCTCAAAATAAAGAAACAGGATATAAAAGATAATGATATATGGTATCTGGGACGGGACTAAAGTTATTGCTTCTTTTGTTGTACCAACGATAGTAAGAAGTAATCAACCAACGTTTTCATCAGATACCCTTTCATTAAAAAGAGTAACCTATAGACGCACAGCACAGAGATGGGAAATAGACTCGAAGCTATTTCCCCTTCATATGACCGCGCAAGACTTAATGGTTAGTTTTATAGTGAACGGGCACGGTGAAATAGTTCAAGCGGTAATGCCGCAAAATGTAGGTGCAAAAGCAGCAAAGACAATGACATTTCAAATAGGGACATCGTCAGCTGCTAGTGCATATGATTCAACAGTAACAATTGGAGCTGTAAGTAGCGGTAACGGAAAAGTAATACCTAAAGGTACATTTATTAGGTTTGCAGATCCATTACATACTAAGGTGTATATGTTGACTGCTAATGCTATTATTTCAGGCACGGCACCGACTACATTATATGTGTATCCACAATTAAGAAAAGCTGTACCTTCAGGTACAATTATAAACTATCAAGATGATGTTATCATCAATTTAAAATATGATACAGATACGGTTATTGGAATGGTATATGAAAATGGTATACTAATGGATAACGGTACAATTAAACTTATAGAGGCAGTATAATGATCTCATTCACCCCTAATATAACAAAAGCATTAAATAGTGATGCAATCGAGTTTTTCTCATTAGTGCGAATAGAAAGAACCGCAAATGAAGTAGACCCAATACCTATCAATTTATATGCAACTACTAGCCATTACAATGATATTCAATTATTAGTAAATGGAAGTCCTTCAAGTAAATATAACTATATTGCTGATGGTACATTATATGCAGTAGATCCTCCTCAAAACTCTTCAGTAGTTGACAGAGAGCAATATAAGATTGCATTTGCAGACCCTGACTTTTCAAAGCGAGGTGCAACAGAAGATAGCCTTATAGGTAGAGTTGTTGAGTGTAGATTAGGCTTTGTTGATTCAGACCCTAGTTCTCCTACTCACGGTAAACCTTTTTTAAATATAGACGACACTATTGTAGTGTACAGAGGAAGAGTAGATGGCGTCTCAGCTAGTATAAAGGTGGGAAGCTTAGGTGAAAGCATATTACAAATAACAGGCTCAAGCCCAATGCGTAATTTAGACATGAAAAAGCCATTCTTCTTGAGCCGTGAAAAGACTAAACAAAGGGAACCTCTTGATACTTCATGCGATCAAATTTATGAAGGTTCTACCGGTATCATTGTCAAGTGGGGGAGAAAATAATGGGACTTGCATTAGCAGCCGTAATAATAGGCGCAATTTCCTTGATCTTGTCTGTTGTACAGATGATCATGGTTAAGAAGCCAAAAGGCCCAGATATGTCCGGAGTAGAAGCTCGTAAGGGTTACGAAATGGTTGTAGAGGGTAAACCAGATAATTTAGCGGTAGTATACGGCAGGGCAAAAGTAGGCGGAGTTAGAACTTATCATGCTACATCTGCGGTGTTCGAATATGTACCGTCTAACGCTGATAAATCATTTGTATCAGGTGTAGAAGGTAATTATAGTGGTAGTATAACAGAAGAAGTTTATAGCCCCCTCACAGGAGGTAAGGTAACTGTACTCAAAAGTTGGGAATCAGTAATTAATACACAACTAGATGAAACGCTTGAAGGTCAAAGAAATGAATTTTTATTCTTTGAACAAGCTATTTGTGTTGGTGAAATTAATGAAATTTATGATGTAATTGTAGATGAGTCTAAATACTTAACAGATCCAAGTCTAGGAACATACGGCAAACCTCAATATAGCTCTACCTATGACGATAACAATTCGCCTGAAGCATATAAATGGCATGATGTGACAAAACCACGAGCAGCCTTTAGAATAGACTTGCATTACAGTTCAGATTTTCATCAAGAGCGAAGTGGCGGCTATGGCCAAGCAAATTCTATATTTACAGCCAATTTTGCTGATAGAAGAACAGCTACATTTACAGGAATGACATATGCAGCGTGCGTAATTAGAGTTGATAAAGATAATCCACAATTTAATCAAACTCCTAATTTGCAATTCTTAATAGAAGGTAGAAAAGTATACACTATAGATAAAGTCAATGATACGTATTCGCTATCAACTATTAGAACATACAAAAATAATCCATCATATTGTTTATTAGATTATTTAATGAATGAAACTTTTGGTGGAAAGATACCTATAGATGAACTGGATTTAGAATCTTTTTATCAATCTGCCCAAATATGTGATACTGTTGTATTCCCTAATGCAATTGCTGGTGGACGTATTTGGAATCCTTCAGAACCTGGTTCTCGTAATGGTGAAGATGGTAATGGTAAACGTAATGTACGACTATACGAGTGTAATATTCTTATTGATACAAATAAAGCACTTCGTGATAATGTTGAAGAAATATTAGCAACAATGTCTGATGCTCGTCTTGTTTGGTCTCGAGGTCAATATAGACTATTATTGCAATACACAAATACAGCTGATGACCTTTTGACTGTTGCTGCTACTTTAACAGATGAAGACCTTGTATTAGACCAAGATATTGAGATAACATATCCTTCAGCAAGCGATAGATATAATTGTTGTACAATTAAATTCCATAATGAAGCTAATGATTTTAAAGAAGATGCTGTAAACTGGCCTCATAAAGTTGTTGATAATACATTAAGAGGTTTTAGCGGAATTAAATATCCTTTAGCAGATTTCACATGGAAAGATGAAGGCAGTGGCCGTAGACTTTTAAATAAATATGGTGTATGGAATAGTACTACTAATCAACTTAATCAAGCAAATGGTTACGGACTCGTATATCATTTAATTGTTAACCCACATAATGATGGTGATGATTGGACATTAAAGTGCTATGGCGATGATATTATAGAAGTAAGAATTTACAATGTTGATGAAGTTACTGGAGTTAAAGAATTAATAAATGGCTTTCCAAAAACTGCAACATATGGACATTCAATGGGTATAGTAGAAAATGTACATTTACCTTCTTGGCACTGGTCTGGACCTAATTTAGATGTTAGAATAGATAATGGTAGATATTATCGAATTGAAATAGATGGCGGAAGTATCAAAAGTGAAAAAGGTGTGGCAGCAGTAATTTATAATAGTACACGAATACTTTGGTCTACGCGAGAAATAGCTTATCAAGGTGTGCAAAGACTTGATTATACAACTGCTATATACAATCAAATGAAAGAAGAAGATAATGGTCTTGAATTAGACTTAGAAACATCTTTTGCAGGTATTGTAGACTATTATCACGCTATATCTAAAGCAGAGGAATTAGTCAAGACTAGTCGAACAGCATATACAATTAAATTTAAATATGTTATTAGAAATAAATATTTAGAACCTGGTGACTATATTATATTGGATAGTGAAACGTTAAATATTCGTTCATTAGCTAATAATGTTGCAAGCGAAGAGCGTCATACTTATTTTAGAATTAACTCTGTAAAAATATCTGAAGGCAATACGTGTGAAGTTGTAGCGCAACGATTCCATTGGACACAATTAGCATGGACTGCTAAAGACGGTGAGTATATTAGACCAACTAATAATTACTTAACAAAAATAGCAGCACCATCTGAGGTAGCTTTATTTAGAGACGCTTATAGTCAAAATACATCAGGTACTTTACGATGGTCAGATGCTAATGAACCTGATTTTCTTAATTATATTATTTACATGTATGAGGGGGGTTCAGTAAGTGGCGTAGGTGTACCAGAATTCCATGAGATTGGAAGATCGACTATAAATGAATTTAAATTACCTAAGCTAAGTGTTAGTAGTGCTATCTTTGCTGTTCGTACTCAATCAAGAACAGGTTTTTCTAATTATGCTTATACTAGTACAACAGAAGCTGAAGTATTTACTACAGATACTTATGGATTTCTTGGATTGTTGCTTTCTAATATTTCTAATCAACTTTCTTGGACTGCATTTAGTGTTTATAAAAATGGTGCTAAAGTTATTGATATTAGCGCAGGTTCATATACAGCCGAGATAAACTATAATAAGACACTTTATATATATTTTGATACAGACCTAAGATTTTCATATGATATTAACAGCTTTAGAAATAAGCAATTATTAGGTACGTATGTATTTGGTTTAGTTGTACAAATGCAATTAAGTTCTGTATATGCCCCTACTTCTATAAATATCTTAGGAAGAACAGATACAACTTTTAATACAAGAGATGCTGAAATTGTATGGAGCAACAAAGCTGAAGAGCCTATTCAACCTAGCCGTTATTTAGTTCAAATTTCAAATATTGATAATGTAACTAAAAAGTCTTATACAGTAGATACGCCTTCATTTAAATTTACATATGACATGAATAAGGAACTGTTTGTAACAGCTTCCAGAATATTCAAAGTGAGAGTTTATAGTATTGATGCGTTAGGTAATATGACTCAAGGTTATATTGAAGCTACTGTTGAGAATGCTGCACCATCTGTTACACAATTTAGTGTATCACCTAGCTTCAGAACAGCATTGGCTAAGGCAACCTTGGTATCAGACAGTGATATTACAAAGTATGTATTTAAAAAATTCAGTGAAGCTAACCCTGGTGGAACGGCTGTAATTGTAGAGACACTAAACAACTATGCTAATATTGAAGCAACAGAAGGTATTGATTATTGGTATACGGTTACTGTGCATGATGAATATGGCGCAGGCACAGAGAGTGCTCGTGTAACAACACAATCAGTTAGTTTCTCTGGAACAATGAACACTGGTTCTATCTTTATCTATACACGTTCAGCTACTACACCATCTGTACCTAGTGTAAATGTTACATATACATTTTCTACTAAAGCTGTAACAGGGTTAAATAATAATTGGGCATTAACAGCTCCTACTGGTACTGATCAATTATATATGAGCATGGCGTCTGCATTATCTTCAGAGCTTACAGATACTATTTTACCTACAGAATGGTCTGTTCCAGTTAAATATGAAATTAATGCTGTCAATTACCGTAGTGCAATGGTATATGCGTATCAAAGATCAGCTACAGTATTGACAACCAACCCTGGAGATGTTACATATGATTTTACTAGTAATGCTATTACTACAGCTAATCTTTCTAATGGATGGTTGAAAGCTATTCCTAGTGGTTCAGATCCGTTATATATTATAACAGCTATTGCTAATAGTCAAACCAATACAGACACCATATCTGCAAATGAATGGTCTACACCGGTAATATTGGCTAAAGATGGTGCTAAAGGTGAAAGTGGTTTAAACGCTGCTGTATTTGGTATTAATAATGCATCTTCTACATTTAATAAAAATGCTGCAGGAGTTCTTAATCCAGCAACTGGTATCGTATTAACTACTAGTTATCAAAACATAACTGGAACTATTACATATCAATGGCAAAAGAATGGTACAAATATTAGTGGTGCTACAAGTAGTTCATATACTGTACCTACAACCGATTATGCTAGTGTAACAACTAATGCGTACAAATGTATAATTACAGGAACTATAAATGGTATAGCTAGTTCATTAAATGACACAATAACAATCCCACTATTAGTTGATGGTTCATCTTCACCTGTAGTTGTTTTGTCTAATGATAATATTACAGTACCTGCCCCTAATACTGGCTATGCCGGAATTAACTTTAGCAGTGCTGGATGTTCTGTACAAGCGTATATTGGTACTAATGCATTGGCTTATAGCGCAACAGGTGGTGCAAATACATTTAAAGTAACATTGGCTACAACTGGTGTTACAGTTGCCGCTAATACAAATGCAAGCATCCCTGCTCCAACAGCTATGTCGGCTGATGTAGCATACACAGATGTCACTGTAACAATATATGATTCAAGCAATACTGCTCTGACGCCAATAGTGCAGAGAATTACGTATTCCGTTAGTAGAACAGGCAATACTGGTTCAGCTGGCGATGCCGTTGATATCATATTCATTCGCAGTGCTTCACAGCCGTTAGTTCCAACAGCGTCTACAAGTACTCCAACTAATTGGTATTCTGACGTAGCGTCTGTACCAGCTAGTGCAAATGCTTTATGGTCAAGTGTAGGGATTAAATCAACAGGCTCTACTACATACACATGGGATACTCCATCAAGAATCGAAGGAGCAAGTGTAGCAGAGGTTACAGTATACACTCGTGGTGTGCCAACTACAACACCTACAGGTGGTAGTTATACATTTGGTGCTGCAAGTCCTTTGACAACTGTACCTACTTCAACAGGTGCTACATGGTCAGCTTCAATACCGACAGGTACTGCCGCTGTGTATACATCTCGTGCTGTGGTAAACACTGCTGCAGGAAATACGAGTGCTGTAACAATTACTGGATGGTCAATACCTGTTATTAGTTTACAGAATGGTGTAGATGCTATTATTGTTGATTTATTATCTGAGTCGGATATAACTCCAGCTAATAATGATGGAACAGATTACAACTTACCTCCTAGCAATAATTTAAAGCTCTATTCAGGCGGTACAGTTGTCACAAGCGGTGTTACATACTCTGGTGGTGGTGCTAAAAACGGATTGACAGCTTCTATTGATACTGCTGGCGTAATTACATTCACGGGAGCCTCTTGGACAACTGATAGTGAATCCTTTACATTTACAGCTACATATAATAGTGTTGCGTATTCAGCTATTTATACATATGTTAAATCTAAAAAGGGTGCTGCAGGTGTTGTAATAGATCTTAAATCAGAAACAGATGCTGTATTTGCAGCCAATGACGGAACAGTTTCTACGTTACCAAGTGGCAATGCTGTATTAGTATATGAAGGTGGTACATTAGTAACTACTGGAATTACTTATGGTGTAACTGCTGCAACTCTTAATGGATTAACTTTAAGTGTAAATACATCTGGTATAATATCATTAACTCAGACAACTTGGACAAGTGATAGAGAAGTATTTAACATTACTGTTACATATAAAAGTACTACTTATAATGCTTTATATAGTATTGTTAAATCTAAAACAGGTGCAAAAGGTGCTGATGCTGTACGCGCAGATTTATTATCAGAATCAGATGTAACTCCAGCAGATAGCGATGGGAAAAATTATTCATTACCTCCTGCAAATAATTTGAAATTATATGTAGGTGCTGCTGTTCAAACTACTGGTGTCACGTATTCAGTTAGTGCGGCAGTATCAGGATTAACTGCAGCTATTGATACAAGTGGCACTATAACATTCAGTGGTACATCTTGGGCTAGTGACTTAGCTACATTTGTATTTAGCGCTGTATATAATAGTATCACATATCAAGCTACTTACACATATGCTAAATCTAAGAAAGGCGTTAGTACAGTATTAGTAGATATTAAATCTGATGCTGATGTTGTAGCTGCAACTAATTCGGGTAGTGTAACAACACTTCCTAGTGGAAATGCTATTGCAGTATATGAAGCAGGAGCATTAGTTACAACAGGTATTACATATGCCGGTGGAGTTACTAAAAGTGGTCTTACATTAGCTATTGACGCAAGTGGAAATATTTCCTTAAATCAATCATTAGGACCATGGTCTAGTGATGCCGAATCGTTTACAATTACTACTACATATAAAGGTGTATCATATACTAATATTTATAGTATTGCAAAAGCTAAAGCAGGTGCTGAAGGTAAGAGTACATTTGCTGCTAAAATATATTCTCAAACTAATAGCACAGCCCCAACGGGCGGTAGTTATAATTTTAGTAATAAAACATTAACAGCACCTGCTGGATGGTCTGCAACTCAGCCTGCATCAAGCACAAGCGCAACATATGCATGTGATTTTATTTTTGAAGCAACTAATTCAACAGCAAATATTACAGCAACAACGTGGTCTGCTCCGTATATATTTACTAAGAATGGTATTGATGGTAATCCAGGTGGACCAGGGGCTTCAGGCACATCTGTATATACAGCTACTGTATATGCACAGCAAACAAGCACCCCGTCAGCGCCAACAGGTGGTAGCTATAATTTTAATAATAGTACATTAACAGCGCCTTCTGGTTGGACTATAACTCAGCCTGCAACAACAACTACTCCGACATGGAGTTGTAATTATTTATTTAATACAACAACACCTACTACAGCTGTACCAGCTGGAACATGGGCAAATGTTAAAATAGAAGCTCAAAAAGGTGCAGATGGTGTTAGTGTACAAGGAACTGCAGGTAAATCGGCAACACGTGCATTTACTGTGAAAAATATTGGTACTACACCTACTATTTCTAATTATACCACTACTAATTCTGTACAGACAGTTCCATCATCTATTGATAGTACTTGGTATACTACAACACAAACAGTAGGTAATGGACAAGCTCAATGGCAAACAGATGGAATTATTGATGCTACAACAACTACATGGAGTGCTCCATACCTAACTGTATTCAAAGCCGATACATTAGAGGCATTTACTACCAACACAGGCAATTTATTTGCTACAGGTGATATTGTATTAAATACTAATAATAAGGCAGTTAAGTCTTCAGGTACTGCATTTGGTGGTAGTGGTTTTTATCTAGGATTGAATGCTAGTGGACAGGGCATATTTTCAGTAGGAAGCTCTACAACAGGTATTTCATGGAATGGTTCTGTGTTTACTATAACAGGCCCCGTTATACAAACTTCTAACTTTACTACAACAACAGCAAATGCTATTACTAATTCAAAAGTAACTTGGACAGACGTAAAAGGTAATGTAGTAACAGGCCTGCCTGAAGATGGTGCTAATAAAGTGACTACATATCGTCAAAGTACTGCTCCCACAGGCAAGGATAACGATTTATGGATTGATACAACAACTGCTGCATATCCTGTAACGAAAACGTGGACCGGTAGTGCATGGGAAGTGGCAACAGGCTTTACAGCTACTCAAGGAAGTAAACTCACAAATATACAAGATGGCGCTACTGTCGGAGCTACGTGGGGGACTAATATTGCTAATGTAGATACAGCTTATATCAATGCTGAAGCAGTTACAGCCCTTCCTAAGCAAGGCTATATGCTTGCACAATCTCAGCAATTGGGCACTCAAACAAAAGTAACTAAATCTTTTACAGCGTTTACAGCACCTGCCGCTGGAAAATATCAAATATTTATAACGGCTATATTTCATAATGTTAGTACAGGAACTAATACGAGAGTACAATGTAGAAGTAGAGTAAATGATGTAGATACTCAAGATTTTTACCCAAGTTACTATGTAAATACAGGAAGTGGTGGTACACCAATAGACCCTTTTAATCAGTCGGGTATTGGGAATAGTACAACTGCTGGGTCTTCTGTTAAAGTAGATATGCGACAAGATGTATCAGTTACGCTTGGACAATCAGTTACAGTATCTATAGAAATGACAGCATGGGCAACTAATTCAAGTTTATTCTTCTTAGCTGCTTATTATACAGCTATTCTTTTTAAGAGATAATTTATGTACTATATTAAAGTTAATACTATTGGCAAAATTGAAGAAGCTATGATTTCTTCGTCCTCAGAAGTTTTAGTAACCGATGACTATACTTTAATTGAAGTCACGGAAGAAATGTTTAATGAAATACGTACTTCTTTACATTATTGGGATTCTCAATTTATAAAGGTTCCAATAGCTCCGGATGTTTACCATGAGTTTGACTACGTGTTTAGAGAGTGGCGTCCAATGGACGATTATCTTTCAAGAGCTAGAGTGCAAAACAAAGAAGCTATAAATAGTTTAAGTAGTGATATAATTATTAAAAGGTATCCAATATATCGTCAAATAAACTATAATAGAGCGCCAGCAGCGCAGAGTACGATAGACATGAATTCATGGATAGATGAAATAAGAGGAAGTAGTAATATTGCTAATACGTCTATAGACTTAGTTACTGATTTAACAACTATGGAAAATATTGTAAATGCGTTCCAAACTGAAGTAGCTAATTTATAATTACAACCAGAGAGTTTAAAATGAAATATTTATTTGCGCGTTTAAAAGAGCCATCTACTTGGTTCGGTATTATATCTTCTACTTTAGCATCATTAAGTGCTTTTAAAGTAGTAGAACTATCACCAGAACAAATGGACGGTGTATTAGCGTTATCTGTTGCTATCTTAGGTGGTGGACATGTAACATCAAAGGATCCTGAATAATATGGCGAAAAAACCTAGACGTACTCAAGAAAACATTATTGAACCTACTGGTGAAAAAGCTTTAGAGCTTTTAACAGATGCACAAAAACGATATTTAAATTCCATCAAAGCAAATATAATAACATTTGGTGTTGGAGTTGCTGGTACTGGAAAGTCATATGTAGCATTATCATATGCTGCACAATTACTACAAAGTAAACGAATATCAAAAATAATTGTGACAAGACCTGCAGTAGAAGCTGGTGAATCGTTTGGATTCTTACCTGGGGAGCTAGAGGAAAAATATGCTCCCTACATTGATCCAATAAAAGATATATTGAATAAAAGACTAGGTCATTCGTTTACAGACTACCTGTTTAAACGTAAAGTAATTGAAGCAAAGCCCTTGGCATTTATCAGGGGTAGTACATTTGAGAATGCATTCATAGTATTAGATGAAGCTCAGAATTGTACGCCTGCTCAAATGAAAATGTTCTTAACACGTATTGGTGAAAATACCAAGGTTGTTATTGATGGTGATATACAACAAAAAGATATCAAAGGTAACTCAGGATTAGCTGATGCTATTATTAGGTTACAGGGTATTAATAAGGTTGGTATTGTTACCTTTGATGTGGATGATATCGTACGTAGTGGTATCTGTAAAGATATTGTGAAAGCTTACTTATAAAAGGAGATTGGCCCTGACTTCGGTTGGGGTCTTTTTATATATGATTATACGAAAAATTAAAAATAAAGATGAATTACATGATTGTGTTAAGATCTATATGAAATTTGCACAACCTGATTTAATTAGAGCAGACTATGATACATCATTATCTTCAATGAGAAAGATAATAGGTGTGCGAGGATTCTTAAGAGTTGTAGAAGTAGATGGTGAGATAAGGGCATGGTTACTGGCTGATGTAAGACGTAATGAATGTATCAAGGATCCACTACTACAACAATGTTTCTTTGCTTCTGATTTAACAGGAACTAAAGCTGTTAGAGCTGTAGTATTACTTCATGAAGAATTAATTGAAGAAGCGAAGCGTAGAAATATTAACTGTATTATTTCAAACGGAAGCAATGTGGACGAGAAAAACGTGTTCACCAGAATTCTAGAAAAACAGGGCTGGAGTCGGATCGGATACCTAGCTACGTGGCATTTGGACGAGCATCCTTTATGATGGTGATGCCAAAATTTTCCGCGTCAAGACGGGGCATTTCTGCACAAATTTTGGGTAGCGTGAAATCTGGGCGTGTGTGGGCACGCGGTGTGGGCGCATCACTGAGGGATCAGCGTGGCACCCGCGTGCCGTGTGGGGCAATTTCTGGCGGCAGAACGGGCACTCTCAGCGTGTGGCGTGTGGCAGTTTTCAGCACCGAACCCGTTAAATTAACCCTTCAGACGTTCCCCCTCAATTAACCCTTTGGTCATTATCCATTAATTGTTAATTCCTAATACGGAAATAATGGTATCTTATATGATAATCAATATAGATTATTATAACCAAGGAGTATACTATGAAACATAATAAAGTAACACCTATCCAACAATTGGCATTAATTAATAATAAAAATGTTCCTTTTCCTTTCCGTAAAAAGAAAGAGAAAAATACGGAAGCTTTTGATACCTTTCTTAAGGCAGCATTGAAGGAGCAAAAATGAAAAGTACAGTATTATTTTTGATTAACGCAAACTTAGATTGTGATATTAGACGTCATGTCCCATGGGATTATGAAGATGTCGATGCGGAAGATTACAACGCTGTAATCCAAATGTGGGATACAGCCAGCACAAGAATTAGAATTGGTGACAATCTGCAGTATACGTGGGATAGCCTCACGTGGGTTGGGCGGGATGTAGACTGTCTAGCTGCAATTTTAGATAGATTAAATGAAGAAGATTTTAAATTGTGTGTCCTCACAGAAGGGCATATCTACCAGCAAGGGTTGCTGGTACTTTAACATAGGGATGGTCTTCGGACTATCCCTTTTAAACGCGGAAAAAGAGGTATCTTATATGAAGTACAATAAGGTACCTCAACTAACTTTAATATTCCAAAAGGAAACTAACATGTTTAACGAAATTATAAACTATTTTACAGCTGACAGAAAAGTAATTGATGAAGCTAGAGATTTATTAGTGGAATTAAGAGCTGAACAAGAAGCTGCTGATGCTTTAATGGCAAAACTTGAAGCAAGAGTTTTAGTAATGAAAACAATCAATTGCAAACAATCGTAGTAGACTTAACATTAATCAGTAATTCAAGTAAAGTATATGAAGTACATCACAATTTAATTAATCCAAGAGGAATTTCAAATGAACGCAGTAGAACACGCGCAACAAATAGTAGATTTAAAATTAGCAGAAATGCAAAAAGAACACGAAGCAAGAATTGCTGAATTGAACAAAGAATTTAATATTGAAGAGCGCTTAGCAGCTCTCCTTAACATTCCAAGAGGAAACTAAAATGCCAACTATGTATTTTGATGTAAACAATTTTGAAACTGAATTTAACAATGCAAAAGATCCATCTTTCTGGAGTGATTTCTTTGATGATATTGGTAATTCATTTAATTACTATGCAGATATGATTACACCTGAATTCTTTAAAAAGCCATGGACTCAAGCTGATGTAGATGCTTACAATGCAGCATTAATGTGGTTCTTGATTGGCTACTACGTTGCTTTATTCATAATATTAATGATATTATGATAAATCTAAATAAAGAGTTTGAAAAAGATCAAGTTAAACACGAACAAAAGCGTAAGGAAGAACATACGGAAGAATACTTGCTTCTTGAGGAGTTGTATGATACTATTGCCTATGTATTTGGGCGAAAGTATACAATGATTCCTCAGCGCAATGGAATGTATAGATTGAAACTTGTAAAAGATATCGATCAATTTAAAAAAGGTTCTCTAGGCGGGTTGGTTTCTAATGAGGATAATGTTTCGCATAGTGGTAATTGCTGGGTTACATTTGATGCTAAAGTTCTTGACGATGCAAAGATTAAAGATAATGTTCTAATTACAGATAAAGCAGTTGTTAGGCAACAATCACTAATAACAGATAATGTTATGGTTGGTGGCCAAATGGCGGTCGCAGGTAATACCTACCTTGGCGGTGAAGGTATATATTGCGCTAGTGAGATTCTTTTTAACTTTTGCGAGATTGTTGAAAATGAAAATTCAAATTGAAGCGTTATACGTGTTAAATGAAAAAGCTTATTATGCAAAAACAGAGTCTAATCATTTAACAATAGATCCGACATTATATGTAAGAACGGTAAAAGTTCATGAGCTACATGAATTAGCAGTAATGGAAACTTCAGTCTATTCTGAAGATTTTATCGATATGCAAGAATATGTACCAATAGCTTGTCTTAATGGGTCTCTCATCCCCTTTTTAATAGAAAAAGAAAAATCAAAAACTCTACAACGACTAATAGTTGAGCATAAAAGAAATAATTAGTGCTTCGGCACTAGTATTGTAGGTACTCCCCTCTATCACCCTTCGGGGTGGTGGAGGGTTAACCTCTTTATTTTTTTCTTCTAAATGAATAAATTATTATTACAATACGTAATTATTTTAGGCTCTACTAGTTTAATATTTGGTGTAAGTGCGGGAAATTCTTTTCTCTCATTTATTTTATTTCTATATTTGGTAAAAATTAAATGACATGCGAAATAGATTAAAGCAATCTTTAACACGTAGAATGCAGTTAGAAATTGCACCACAAAGTCCACTCAAATTTTTAAAAGAAATAGATGTAGAAAATATATTAGATATAATAATATCTAACGTATACTTATACACTCGTCCAAAGAGAGGTGCTATAAATAAACAAATACTAATGGTTGAAGTGATCAGTATTATTGGGCATTCGGTAAGACGCGGCTTAAAGAAAGACTCTTCTATTGCAGCTAAGACCGGTGCATTCATATTATATTCATTTGAAGAACTTGGAATGCTTAGGGCAATACTTGGTTCTGCTGGAAATGGACATGCAACATATGTTGTAGAAGTTTTAGATGATGCAACAATACAATTACTATGGGAAGGTGTAAGCAGAGAAGGTGCCAAAGGTAAATTACCTTCAATAACACCATATGAACCTTATACAGAGTTCAAACACCCTACTGGACAAGTATTAGTCAAGACGGGTAATAAAGATGTTCCAACAAAATTAACACCTGCAACACATCCTATAGTATTTGATTCAGTAAATAAAAGCTTAAATACGGGTTGGCAAATAAACAAAGAAGTTTATAATGTTTCTAAATGGGCATTGAATAACCATACTGATGCATTTAGTGATATATGGGAGCAGCAAAATCCTCAAGCTAAGACTACTAAATTAAGGGAAACAAAAGCTATTCTATCTATAGCAGATAAGTTCATGGATACTGTATTTTACCATATGTATTACCTTGATTTCCGTGGAAGGAAATATCCAACAACGGCATATCTCCATGAACAATCTAGTGATATTGCTAAAGGTCTTTTAATGCGTCAAGATAAGAAAGTAATTGGCGAAGAAGGTTTCTTTTGGCTATGTGTATCTATCTCCAGTAACTGGGCAGGTTCATCAGGACGTGAAGATGGTGCAAAGACAGATAAGATTAATCTCAAAGACCGATATCAATGGGTATTAGATAACCAAGAGATCTTATTATCATATGCAGAAAGTCCAAAAGTAAATCAAGGATGGATGTCAGGAGATAAGCCATGGCAATTCTTAAGTGCATGTATTGAATTAAGAAATGCTTTAAAATTGGGACCAAGATATTTAGAGTATGAGTCACATGTTGAATGTTTTATTGACGGATCAACGAACGGCTCACAACATTTATCTGCATTAACAAGAGATGAAATAACAGCTCCATATGTTAATTTAATTCCATTAGAACTTCCAGGTGATTTATATGCATATGTTGCCGAACATGTATGGAATAAAATATCTAATGACATAGCAAGAATGCCAGCGGATTTAATCTTTCAATGTGAAGATTTTATAGATGGCTTAATTAAATTAAAGAAAAAGATTACTGCATCCGAACCTAAGTCTGAAATTAGGAATCAACTAGTAGCTCAAATTAAAGCCTATAAACAACAATGGGCGGATATTGGCTCTGTTGCAGCACCTGTATTTTGGAATCGTATAAAAGATTTGAAACAAAGAAGGAAGATAGTTAAAAGAAACACTATGACTCTTCCCTATGGAGGTAGCAGTTATGGATTGGGAGAGCAACAAATCCTTGATGCAAAAAAGCATGGAATAGACTTGCTACTTCATATGGAGCATAAATGGGGAGCTTGGCTGGGCAGATTAGTATTTGAAGATTGTAAAGCTTCATTAGAGAAGCCGATGAGACTGTTAAATATATTTGAGAATGCCGGAAGAAACTGTGAGAAAATTGAAGAATTTTTATCATGGAATGTTCCAATAGTAAACTTTCCTGTAGTACAAAATTATACAGAAGGTAAAGTTAAAAAGATTTATGTACAGTATGGGCCACCAGTTGGGTCACGTAAATCTACAGGTTATTATGAAAACACTTTTCAATTAGCAATATGTTTTATTGAAGATGTGGTTCCTAGTAAAGGTAAACAGTCTCAAGGAGCAGCACCTAACGTTATTCATAGTTTAGATGCAGCGCACTTAGCACTTACTACACACCGTTGTGATTTTACAATTACAACAATTCATGACAGCTATGGTTGTTTATTTGCTGACATGCCAAATCTCTTTAGAATAGTTCGCGAGACATTTGTAGAACTTTATAAAGATAATCCATTGTTTCCAATAATGGATGATATTGACGGAGATCTTACTTATCTTGAGATGGGTGATCTTGATATTAATTTAATTCTAGAAAGCGAATACGCTTTCGCATAGGAGTTTATATGACACAGCCACAAAGATTTACAATACATGAATACGCAGAATTGACTGGAACAACACCTAATACTGTCCGTACACATATCGTAAGAAGTCAAGCAGATCCAGTAGATGCTATACGTAATAGAAACGGTAGCATAACTTATGTTTATAGCGGTATTGATTTAAAGGCATGTATGCACAACTCAAGAAAGAAAGAGAGAGAAGTCATTGAGATCACAAATCCAATGTGCAAATTTCTTGCTAATCCGATAATGCCTGTTGGCAAATGGTATGGATTTGCGATATGAGCAACGTAACAATGATTAAACGGTCTGATAAGAAGAACCATAATAGAGTATTGAAAATAGCTGAGAATTGTAAAGAAGATTACAAAGCTTTAGAAGATGCTTTAAACGATGATTGGTTTCTAACAGATGTAATATGTGTTGTAGGAACACCTGGCTACCACAGTGCAGCCACAGTATTTATTTTGTATAAGGATTAATTATGATGCGTGATTTAATTATTGATGAAATCCTTGGTTCAAAATGGTACCAAGATCTTTCACGCAATGAAAAAGATAAGCTTGACGTACAGAGATTGAGTTATAAAGGTCTCTTGGAAGCTCTTAAAAAATCTTTAGACCCTACTAGTAGGGCTTTTTAGTTAAGGAAAGTTATGCGTGATGAAATGATTGATCAAATTCTGGGTTCAAAATGGTACCAAGATCTTGCAGACAATAAAAAGTTAGACTTTAACTTATATATATTAAGTCATAAAGATCTCTTGGAAGCTTATAAAAAGTCTTTACCTAATTGTTAATTTTAAAAGCCTGAGTATGCTTTAACTGCTCAAAACAAAATGGAGGAAAGTATGTTAACATCAATAGGTTGTCTCGTAGCTGTAATGTATTTCGAGGCAAGAAACCAACCAGTTGATACGATGTTAGGTGTAGGTCAAGTATTGATTGAACACGCACAGCCAGGGGAGAATCTATGTCACGTTATTAAACGCGATCCGGGTTTATTTACATGGGCACGACATGGTATGAAAACACCTAACCCTAAGCGTAAAGCCGACAGAAATGTGTTGGATAAGCAATATGAATTGGCGCGAAAAATGTTATTCAGAAATCTCAGAACTACTAAACTAACAGAAGGCTATACGCATTTTAATAATGTGCCTTTAGGCAAGCGCTTCAGAACAAATGTTAAAATGGTAAAAATTGGCGATTTATTATTTTTCTAAGGAGAACCAAATGGATAATATTCTGAGTACGATTAACTATGTTTTAAATTTAGAGATAGACGCATTTGAGGAATACGTCTGTGACCAGTGGAATGATGAAACATTCACACCACGAAATAAACATATGCTTGATAGAGCATTAATAGATAGTAATATTGATCATATGTATAAGACAGCTTACTTAGCTGGAGAAGAATATGTTACATTAGTAGCATTTGAGAATAAAGTCAGGAGTCTGACTTTGAATCAACAACAACAATCGGCAATGTGGAAATAATTATGTTTAAAGATATTTGGCAAGCTATGTTTTCATTAGCAGTAGTAATACCATTATTTGTATTGCTATTCATTCTTTATATTCCTCTTAGAATCTTTGGAATTGATATATTAAAAATTATAGAGGTAAAAATAGATGATGTCTTACGGTGATATAGCACTATGGTGCTCATTACTTTTTGTAATGTATAAGAATCTTCATTGGTATAAGGTTGCTCGTACACAATCTGAACTAAATGAAAAACTTCAAGATAAGATTGCTGAACTTGAAACGATTATAATTATTCATGGAATCAAAAATGAGAGTAAGCACTAGAGCTGTAATGATTAGATTAGGTATCAACCAGATGCAACTAGGTATGGCATTGTACTCAGGACGATTACCTAATCATGGAGCAGATGCCACATGGGATAAAGAATCCATTGAACCATATTTGGTTAATTGGGAAAGACAACTTAAAGCTAAAGAAAGAACAGGTATAAGAAATGATTAGTCAATTATTAGAAGCTGTAAGCTGTAAAGTTTTAGAAAACATGGTAGTAGAGTTATTGCACCAAGGTTGGATGCCACTGGGCGGAGTTGCAGCATGCGCACCTCCCGATGTTACTCCACTTTATGTTCAAGCTATGGTACGGGATAATGTTAGTGCTTAAAGAAGAAGTAATTGAAGTACTTAGCTTACTTAAGCTATTAAGAGCAATGCTAGGTGAAGGCAAAAGTGGATACGAGGATTCTGTAGCAACAGTTGATCGTTATATTAATTTATTTTCAGAATGGTTAAAAGCATGATTACATTTAGACAAAACTCAGACGTACGTAATTTCTTTTATGGAAAAGAAGATCATCCACATTGGGAGCCACTGTGGCAACACTTTTCAAACATCTTAAGAAATACACATGATGCTGCAGGTTACATTCATGAATTTGGCGGTGATCTTCATATTCTAGAATCTTTTGGAGATTTCTTGCATGTAACATTTATGGGCATGGATGATAATGGTGTATTTAGAGAAACTAATCTTGCGTTAGATCCTGGCTCATTTGATATTGCTCGAAAAATCAAAGATTCTGACTGGTATGAGTTTCATTTCATCACTACAAATGCAGGCGGTCCAGTTTGGTTCATTCCAGAAGAGCTTGCTAAAGTAAATGAAAACGTGCAAGAATCAGTAAATATTTCCTAATAAATGTGGGTCTCTATAAATGCTTAGAGACCCCGTTAAATTAACCCTAATTCAAAAATCAAAAGAGAGAACAGCAATGGCAAAGTTATATGACGTAGAAATTTATTTCGCTAAACTTGGTAAACCAAACGGCAAGTTTAATAAAGAAAATCCTACATGGGAACTCCAAATTCGGACTACCGACAAAGAGAAAAAGAAAGAATGGGAAGCTATTGGATTGACTGTCAAGCCTATCGTTCCAGATGATGGTGATACATATTTCAGAGCTAATCTGAAAAAGAAGTCTATTAAATCAGACGGTACACCAAATGAACCTGTGAAACTGATTGATGGTAAATTAAGACCTATTGATCCCAACACGATTGGAAATGGATCTATCGGTAATATTCGTGTATTTGAATACGAATATAAAGATCCAATGGGGGTTACAAAGAAAGGCTTTACCCTTATGACAGTACAATTAACAAAGCATATAGTATATACTCCACGTACCAGCGAAGATGATTTCGGTGAGACAGAATATGAACGTGAATTCAGCAGTAATGAAACTGACGATGACGTATTCTAAATATATGATAAATTATACATACAAAATACTTAATAAAGATCACCAATTTGTAGCTTTTATTAGAGAATGTGAATTAGATAGTATGATTTCTAATTTTAAAGACGGATATTTTATAAAAGCAGAAACAAATAATATGCCACTTCAAGGAATTTCTTTTATTAGAAATATTGATGAACTTGATGCGTGGTATGCACAGATAGATCGAAGACATTGGAAGAAAGAACGTACAATTTCATTTCTTTATGATCTTCAAATAGTATATAAAGCAACTATCAATGAATATTTAACTGAGAATATTCGTGATGTTACTGAGTATAATTTAAATAATGACCATTTAACTGCAGTAATTAGAGAAAGTAATGGAAACGAAATTGTATTCCATGACGAAGAAGCTTTAGATAATTATCTCATGAATTATCGTAAACCCCAAGAAGTAAATAATGCAGTAGACCCTAAGCATTATAAAGGATATGTAGATGAATTACAATGGTTAGACACAATGAGTAGAATACCTACTTTGCGTGATCCAGCGAAATTCGAAGCAGCAGTTGAATTACAAATAAGAAAATACCTTGACCGTAATGGTCAAAAGGATGATTCTCTACAAGAACTCCAAAAAGCTTTATGGTACTTAAAGTACTTAATCGCCTATAAAAAGGCCGGCAGACCGATAAAGGTTGGAGAAGTAGAAAGCATCCTATAACAAAATCGGCACCTCACTAATACTGGGGTGCCTTTTATTTGGAAATTATATATGAATTATGTATTCGACATTGAAACCGATGGACTATTAAAAGACGTAACACAAATGTGGATCATGGTTGTTCATGATGTAAGTGCTAATAAGCGAATGCAATTTTTGCAAGGAGATATGAATTGGATACAACTATTCAATAATGCTAGACAAGTTATGGGTCATAATATTATTGGATATGACTTAGCTGTATTAAAGAAGCTATTCAACTATGAATTACCTAAGAGCGTAAAAGCTGTAGATACACTTATTCTTTCACAAGTATTAGACTATAGGAGGTTCGGTAAT
>Ga0209084_1000118_pt1 | contig 74633 bp, 120 predicted proteins | sample C_130820_MF_Meta_FD_187309 | JGI IMG/M metagenome (GOLD analysis project Ga0209084, IMG submission 187309) | Freshwater microbial communities from Lake Croche, Canada to study carbon cycling - C_130820_MF_MetaG (SPAdes) (version 2) | ecosystem: Environmental > Aquatic > Freshwater > Lake...
TCTTTCAGTAGTTGTGCGCGTGAAATAGCCATTTAATTAGCTCCTTAAACGTAATTCTGGGCCGCAGCCAACAGAATTTGGGGGTTAGTGAACTTCACGATAACTTCCGTGTAGGCGTTTGAGCCAGTGGCTGTCTCAGGAACTACTGCAATCACACGAACAGGTGCTACTGCTGCGTTACCGCTACCAACTACTGGAGCAATAAGCGAAACGGCGGAATCACCAGTAGTGGTGGATCCTGTACCTTGACGTAGAGTTTGGTTCGTACCAACGATAGACGAGTTAGCTGTCGTAATAGTAGTGTTACCAGAATAGGTAATAGCTACTTTAAACGCTGCCATAGGATCGTCAACAACATAGCCGAAAGCCGAGCTTACAGAATTACCGGGGTAATACTGAGCTTGAACAGTTTGACTCTGACCGTTAATGTACTGAACACCAACAAAAACACCATAAGTTAAGTTAGCGGTGTTGTCTGTGGTTGAATCAATAGTAACGTTCGATTTAATAATATTGCCACCTTTGATCATTACAACGTCACCGTCAAAAATCGCAGTATTATAAGTACTGGAAATTGGCAGTAGACGGGTCGCGCCAGCATATGGCAGGAAGTCTACTCGGTTGACGGGGATTAGACCGTAGGGAGCAGAAACGGTTGGATAAGCCATTTAAATCTCCTAGATAAAAAAATTAAGAACCTTTACCAAAGCTTGTCGAGGATTTACGCTCTGAAAAGAGAGGCATCCTTGGGTCACTTTGGCGCATAAGATTATTGTCTACAGCATCCGTTTGGGCTTGGCTTTGCTTCGCATAGTGTGCGTTGCGCTGCTGTACAAACTCAGTCGGAGTCTTGCAAAGTAATAATCCACCGATCTCAATATTGTCCTTAAAGCGACTATTGGGATCAATTAAGAGTTGAAATTTAGGTTGTTCTTCTACTCTAACGGGTTCCCAACCTTCTCTCAGTTTTGCTGAAAGATTGCGAGGATCTGCTACGTTTAGATTCGAGACACGAACCCACCGATACGAAAAACCAGCCTCTTTGTCAGGCTCAGGGAGCAGCTCAGGTTGCGACCACTCTGTAGGACGCTCATAAGTTGCACGGGTTTCTACATCACGTTTTATTCTTACTTCAGCCATTTTGGGCCTCCAATTTAGTTAGTTCACGGGCATATTGCTCAGGGGTCAGTCCTAGTTTTTTAGACAAGAGAACTTGCGTTTTGCTCAGACGTACTTTTTTAGGGGACGTACTGCGCGTTGCTGGCGCTACTACCGTGCTAGCTTTTGGTCGACTCTCCTTTGCAGGTTCGTCTTCGTTAGTATCCTCGAAATTTTCGGGGAATCGTTTACGCATTGTGTTATCAATGCGGCTATAGTACTCATCAGATCCAGCCGATATACCACTGCGAACTAACTTTTCATGTAATCCTAGAGCAAGACTGGTCATTTCTTCATCTTGACCAAACCAATCATTTCGTTTTTGCCAGCTTACTGCTTTATGATCGGGCGCGTTGACTTGCTGATTATTGCTTTGTACATCGTTTTCTTCATCTTGTAAAGCTTTTTGGTAGACAGGCTGATAATTCTGCGCCTTGTCCATCCGCAAACTAGCTGCGGTCATTTTTTCCTGCGCTTCTAGAAGCTTGTCTGCATCACCAGATTCGTACGCGGATTTAAATTCAGCTTTCGCCATATCCATTTCGCGCGCAGTTGCCTGTTTTACTGTGTCAACATAGGCTGTTTCACCATTAAAAAGGCGTTCTTTGAGGTTTTTATTCTCATCCATAACCCGTTTTGTGATGCGAATAGCTTCTTGTTGCTCGCGTAAAGCGGCTTCTTTGGCTCTGCGTTCATCATGCCAGACCTTTTTTAGCTGTTTAAGCTTGTCTTTAGCGTCATCTTGGTACTTATCTAGCTCGGTTTCTTCCAATTCCTTAACAACTGAGGGATGTAAATTCTTACGATCACGGTCAGCGGGTGGGGTATCGTCTTCAATCTCGATATCTAAGTCAGATTTAGCCTCAACTTCAGGTTCTGGTGCTTTTTTCTCTTCTATTTCGTCAGGAAATTCAAATTCTTCCATATCTTGCTGGTTTTCAGCCATGTTTTACTCCTTAAGCGCGTTTGATGCCACGAGGATCCTGAACTACGGATTCTACGGAGTCATCATTGATGAGTCGGAACTCACGACCATGTATTAAGAGGCGTGTTCCAGCGTTTGGTCTAACAATTACAAAGTCGCCCTGCTTACACCAAGGACCCGTAGGGAACCTTTTATCGTCTTTGTAACAATCAGGACCCAAATGAACCACGAATAGTACTGTTGCCAGCTTTTCTTCGTAATTAATGGTGTCGCTAGACTTTAATATGCCACTTTCGTACTCTTCTTCAGCCTCTGGGATAGCGCATAGGATGCGGTAGCCTGATGGTATTGGAAGTTGTCGTGCTTTTTCATCTGCTTCTTTGTTGAGTAATGCTGATAAATCTACCGCTCGATCTAAATCTACTACCGTTTGGTCACTCATCCGAGTTCTCCACGTTTTTTGCAAGGTCTGCGATAAAAAGACGGGCGGTCAACAGACCTTGAACTTCACCACACATCTTTTGGTAGTCGGAATAGTCTTTAGCTGCTCCTGTACCAAGGGATTCCTGCAATCGTTGAACTTTGTCATCTATCTTTTCAGTCAGATGATTAAGCGCTTTTTCTAACATCATTAACCTTTATTCGTTTGTTTGGACATCATTTGGTTGTGCTTGGCAATGTCCACTCCAAGTTTGTTTGCTTCCGATGTTGACTTAGACATAAGTCTTGCAGATTCAATTTCGCGTTGAATTTGGAGGTCTGCATTGTCTTTTTGTACCTTAGCGTTTATTTGCATTCCCGCTATACGTTCTTGTGATGCAATTCGTTCTTGCTCTATCTGCATTTGTTGTGCCTTAGCCTGCGCATCAGACTGTGCTTTCATTTGCTTAGTTTGAGCTTCTTGAGCCTTAATTTGTAACTCTTGTTGTTGAATTTGAATCAACGGATCTTGGGCAGCCTGTTGCGCTTGTTGCGCTGCAATAGCCGTTTTATCCATTTGCAATAACTTTTGTGCTGCGGGCGCGGCTAAACGAGCAATCTGAAGTTCAACCTCTTCAGACATTTCATAGTCATCTTCCTCACTATAAGGAATTGGAACGCCAATCATATCTTCCATTTGTTGGCGATATGCGTAACCCAAATGCTCTTGAATATGCGCCATTAACGCGCCCATAATCATTTGAGCTTGTGGGTTTTGACCAATCGTTTGCATAATTTTTGGATCTTGCATCATTGCCGTATGGACAGCAATATGGGCATCGTGATCCTGATATATAAATGCTTTCAAGGGTTTACCCTTAAGATTATCCATATTCTCAGTAATTGGATCGCGCGGTTTTTGATCGTCTGGTAAAGGTACTAGCTTTGATGCATCCTTGATTCCCAGCACATCTAACATCTGACGATGCAGCAATGGCATATTGTAAAGTTGTGGGGCGCCTTGAGCTAATTGAAGAGCAGCTTGATACTGCATAATCTTTTGGCTCATTGTTGCGGCATTAGGATCAGATACTGGAATAACTTCTACATTGTCGTAGTCTGACTTCTTAGCCCTACGATCACCTTCTGATGGATCATATGAATATTCTTCAGGCGTGTAATCTGCAATAATTGTTTTTAATAACTTAAACTCGCGTTTCATTGAATAATGAATGCGGGCTTGTACGGCAGACATGACCTTAAGGGTTCTTTCCAGAATAGCTAGGGTTGTCCCTACTGGGGTATTCCCTGACATATCCGCAACCTTAAGATCGGCTGCTGAGGCAAAGCGTCTACCTTCGTCTACGATCTTATCAAGCAACCCAGCCAGAACCATTGATGGTTCTTTGTACGGCAAGGTCATAATGTTGTCTTTCATCGTACCACTTGGTACGTCAACATCACGGAATTCTCCCGGTGCTATCGGCGTGTCGTCTCCTTTAACACGCAATCCACGGGTCTTAAAGCCACCCGGCAAGTTTGAAAGTGACCCTGCATCAACGAGTTGGCGGAGGATACTAGTGCCTGACTTAGCAAAAGCCCCGATAAGATGAATAAGACCAAAACAATAGAAGCCAAAACCGGGAATATAACCGTAGTGAACAAAGTGCTGCCGTTTCTTATGAGTTTCATCATCTTGATTCCAATTTCTCCTGATTGCTAAAACTGAATTACTGCCCTTTTCAATCGTTACAACATAGGGCAATGCAATTCCCGTAGCTTCTCCGTCATCATCTTCATGCTCGTAACCCTCTAAGTCTAGGTCAACGTGCATCTCCAAAACTTTAAAACGATCGTCTGAGGTAGCTCTAAAGCCAAGCTTTTCAGCAATTTTCTTTTCTACTTCATCTAATACATTGTCTGGTTCTCCAAGATCTATATCTCTATAGAATCCTGCAACCTGAAGTTTGCGTAGTTCATTTTCGCTTTTGCGCATTACATGGGTGACGCGCTCTGCGGACTCAAGGCTTGAAGCTCCGTAAGGAACAACAATATCTTCCGCAGGAACATACATAGCTACCTGACGCTGAAGGCTTGGGTCGTAATAAATTTTCTTAAATGCGTTACCTGCGATTCCTAAACCCCAGAGTAAACGCTCTTGCTCAGGACGATATTCTTGCATTACGTCCGTTAATTGATAGTTCATATCCGCTTGAACACGTTCCGCGGCAGCTTTCTTTTCAGGCGTTTCTTTACCAATGATCTGGGTCTTTACTGGGCCTGATGCTGGAAACGTTTCCATAATTGTTTCAGACTGGAACTTAACAACGGCCTCTGAAAGCAATGGGTGGTAAACGCCACAGGCGCCGGGCCATGGTTCCATGCGGTCTTCGATCTTCATTCCTAAAAGTTCTAGTCCGTCTACATAGGCTTGAATCCAATCTTTGCGGGAAGCAATGTCCGCATCAAAGTCGCCCGCTAAATCTCCAGCAATCTGGGATAGCGTACCTTCGCTCATATACTCAGCTAGGTTTGCGCCAAAGTCTTCATCAGTCTCTTCTTCTGGTTCAAGGCTAATTTCTAAGCCATCCATACCAATAGTTACTGATTCTGGGTCCTCAATCTCAATATCAAGATCAGGTTCTTCTGCCACCAAAGAATCAATTCCTTCGGGTAGTTGGTATAGTGCTTTTTCAATTGCCATAGTTTTTCCTAGTAATACGCGGTTTTGCGTCTATAAATTGGTTCATCTACTTCGTCTGTTGGTAGTCGAATAAACCCGCCTTTCCTGAAACGGATCAAAGCTTGAGTGGAAGAGTCCACTAAGTCATCGTGATCCGAGTTTGGGAAAGCAGCCATTTCTTCGATTACTTCATCAGCCCACCTTTTGCCGGGCGCCCACACCTTGCCAGACGCAAATAAATCTGTTACGGAATTCAGCCTTGCTATCTTATCATTACCGCGGGTGGGTGTAAACTCTGTTACTGGTATCCCCATACGTCTTAGTTCAAATATAAGTGGCGTTCCTGAGGCTTTTGCCTCCACGATGAAGGCGTCGGGTTCCCATTCTTTGTACATCTTAAAAGCGCGCTCTTTCAGTTCTGGGAACTCTAGTCTTTCTTTCATCGCATCTAAAAGAATAATATTAGGCTGCATCTCATCTTCATTAAGATAAAAAACTCCCCATGTTGTACAGGCAGAATAGTCTGATCTTTCATTCTTAGTAAACGCCGTATCCCAAGATTGGATAATAAATTCGCATTGAGGTGGGTTTTCCTTTTCCCACTTTTGCCACCAATCTCTCTTGACTAGGGCGCCCTCTTCTGAGGTAGGACTTTGTTGATACTGCGCGTTCCACTTAGAAACAGGCAGTTCTTCTTTTAAGGCCAGTAGTTCATTTAGGGGCCAGAACGCAGGCCATAATGGTTTTTCGCTAGGTAGAATTGCGGGAAAACTAATAACTTCCCACTCATCGCCGTCGCGCTCGAAGGCCGATTTTAAAATTCTTCCAGTTAAATCTTTTAGGCTCCAGCGGGTCATAACGACCACAATCGCTCCTCCCGGCTGAAGTCGTTGTCTTGGGCCAGAGGAATACCATTCAAAAACCTTATCGTAAACCTCAGGGTTTGTTGCGGCAATCGCGGCCTCTTGTTCCGAATGGGGATCGTCAATAATCAAAAGGTCCGCACCTTTACCAGTAACGGTACCGCCGACACCAATAGCGAAGTAAGTACCGCCTTTATTTGTATCCCACCGCCCCGCAGCCTTAGAGTCTGACTTCAAATCTACCGCAGGAAAAACTTCATGGTACTGGGATGAACCTACCAAGTTCCGTACTTTTCGTCCAAAGCCAACAGCCAGCTCCGCAGTATTGGAACACTGGATAATCTTCTTATCAGGGAACTTTCCCAGAAACCACGCAGGAAGCATGAAACTAGCAAACTCAGACTTAGTATGGCGAGGAGGCATATTAATAATAAGACGACGAAGTTTTCCATCTGCTATATCCTGAAATTTCTGCGCCATAATTTTATGGTGGGCGCCGTTGATAAATCCGGGCCACATTTGGTGGACAAAAGCCATAAAGTCATTCTGTGCTTTTTCCCGCCGTAATGAGTCCGCGTACTCCTGTGCCATAGCAAACAAAGTTTCTTGTTCGTCCGCAGGAAGGCTTTCGATTAGTTTTTCTAGCTTCACTCTAGTTTATGCACCCTAATATACGAAGGCCGAATACTCCGCGCGTGTCTGGGCAGCATCTTGCAATACCCTAACTCTACTAATTTCTTCATAGTACGATGTACATTACCTCTACCCTTATCGCCCGTCATTGACATAATGTAATCTATGGAAGGACCAAACCCATGCATCTTCCAATGCTCATTAATAATCCTATAGATGTAGGCTTGCTTATCAGTCATGGGTGATCGGTTTAGCAGATATCTGACAAACCGCTTTTTTAAAAATATACATACCCCTACCCATTTTGTTTAGAAACAGAAGGGGGGGTGTTCCCTGTAGAAACTTCTTGCCAATCGGGGTGGTTTTTTGTGCCCCCACCCCCCTCTTCCGAGTCATTTCTATGTGGTAACGTTTCCACATGAGCGTAACTCGTTGATTCTATTGGGGCGTTTTTAGAGGAAATGGATTTGGATGAGGATTGGGTGTCTGGATTACTATGTATTAATGGAGTCCCGCTAGTTTTTAAAAAGGGTGGGTCGGGGTCGGGTGGGGTCGCGCCCGCGCCGTCCTCGAAAGGGGCTGGCCTCGCTTGCCCGCTGATTTCTGCTAGCAAGTCGATAGCGTCCTGATCGTCCATATCTATAGTGTTAGCTTGCATGGCTTCCTTGATCTGTGCCATTAGATCGGCGCGTATCTTATCGCTGGACTTGTGGACTATCTGCTCGCTTACGGTTTTATAAACCGATAGCTCTGCAACCTGTCCTAGCTTAGATAGCGCTTGTATGCGCTCGCCAGCCTTACTATTGGGATCTGTGGCTTCCTTAGTGAGTTGAGATACTACAAGGGAACGCAACCGCCTGATCATTTCAGCACTTGTCTGGTAATCAACATATGCTTTAGCCCGCTCTAGAGCCTCGACCTCTGCCTGTATTCTGCTATCTTTTGCCAATCTGCTCGCATTGTCGCTCATGGTCTTGCGCTTGCCCTTGTGCTGGTAGGCTTTATCGAATGCTTCCGTCTGGTTGAGGCCATCTACTAACCCCCGCGCAAACTGTTTCTGCTTATGGGTTAGATTGCGCTGGTTACCTAATATGACCTCTGGGGGCAACTGTGCCAGACTGTTCTTTATTTGTTCTTTGTTTAGCTTTGGTATCTTCATTTAATGGGTATATATTAGGAATTGAGCCTATATTACCACAAACACTGTATAAGCATACAGTAGTTTAGTGGATTACAGGTATCTGCTTTATGTTCTCTCCCTACTAGATTACCGACTAAGCTATTCCAGAACGAAAGATTAGCGGGCTTTTAAACTTGATCGCGCACTAGCTCACCGAATGAGCCATTGGTAAATAAGCAACATAATAACCCTACGCATTACTCAAGTAATTGCACAAGTTAATTACTTATGATCTAATGGTGTTTCATGCAATACATGACAGAAGTTAAACACAATAGATAAAAGGGTTCGAGATGAAAACAACAGTTAAAGAAGCAGATAAATTGGCAATTGCTTTTTACCATGCAGCAATAGCTCAGGGATTAACAGAAGAAAAAGCCCAAATGCTTTTAAACAATGTTTGGGACGTAATGGTTCACGGAAAGCCCCAAGAAGAACAGTTACCTAGCCAATTTTATTAACTAGATCGAAACGGGTTCGCGCCCGTCTTAGCGTATTGCGCTAACTGATGAGATCAATTAACTTAGAGGAAATTATGAAATTAAACTACAAGGCTTTTTGCTTTTCCTGTAAGCAAGGGGAACATAACATTCCCGCCCAATGGTATTTAACAGGCCACAACGGAAATAAACCTTTTCGCGGGTATGTTTGTGGAGATCATTACGAGATGATGGCTAATGATGGCATAGTAACTAATGCGCGCTGGATTGACATTAATGCTATCACCAGCTATTACACCGCTTACAGTAATTTTGACCATATGATTCGCGCCTATATCGGGACACCTTATACCCCAACATTAAGGCCTGATGTAGAGCCTGATCTAGCTATTTTAAAGCGCGCATTTAATGACCGCATGACCGAATTAGGACAAGAAAACCGCGCATAGATCGAAACCCGCGCAAGCGGGTCTAAGGGTTTAGCCCTTACTGATGAGATCAATTAACTTAGAGGAAATTATGCAAACAATTCAAAAGATTACAGAAAAACAAGCATTAGAAATGTATGACGATATGCTGGACGATTGCTACGGCGAGGTTAATGTTTGCGGGTATACCTACACCGCTAGCTATGCTCTAGAAGAATTGGACCCTATTGCCTATCGTTGTGGATTTAATGACTATATGGCAAACCTTGAAGATGAATACGAAATCGAGGATTAATTAGTGCTGCCTGATAGGCGCTTAGATTAGGCGCTTATCGGATTATCACTTGATAGTCGATAACTTAGAGGATTTATAAAAATGCGTGAAATTTATACTTTTTACTACAAGCTAGCTAACGGGCTTACCGATCAGGTGCAATTTAGGGCAGTCAGCCTAGATGATGCGCTTAATAGCTGGTATTCATTTATTTTGGAAAACCGCTTAGACGTAGTGGATTTTGACCACGAAGCCGAAGCAATCGAGGAAGAACGGGAGTTTTAAAAATGAGAAAACTATATATAGCCAAGGGTTACAACTCTTGGAATAACAAGGAATTACATAGAGCTTTTAAAACTGAAAAAGAGGCCAACCAATTTATGAACGGGCTTACAGACCCTCATTTAGTAGTTATGAGCTACAACACCACCACGCAACTAGTCAACACCTTATTAGGCAATCAAGGGGTAACAGCATGAACCACTACCAGCGATTTAACTACACACTAGCCCGCGCTTATGCTCGCAAGGAAATCAGCGCGAAACAGTTAACCGCATTAATAGCCATATATAGGGGGTTTAAATGAATTATTTTTATGATAATGACGCGCACCATTTACAAGTTTATGAGGGGGATTTGCTTTTAATAGAGATTCCCTACTGCGATCCCATGACCGAGCAAGAGGCAGAACAATTAGCCATTGAATTATTCAACCAATCAAAAGAGGGGGTTTAAATGAATACATTAAGAGATCGTTTGGCAGTATCTCAAAACCTATCAGATGACAATTTAGGGCTATTTGCATGGCTTAAGGGGTATAGGTTATGCACTGAGGACTGCCAAGAAATACGCGGAACCGCTTATTCTGGCGAAACAGTATCCCATGCAGTAGAGGATTTTTTAAACGCTTACGAGGCTTAGGGGGAAAAATGGAAGATTTTACAGGGCAGGGCATTCTAGAGGACGCGTATTCATTTGATAGGCCAGCGCATATCGTGGGGAACGCGCTTTTAAACGGGTTTATCCGCGCCGGGTATACCAAAGAACAGGCCATAAACCTATTCTATTCTAAGGCCGTTAGGTGGGCATTAGATGGCGCACTAGGGGAACACCTAGAAGAGATCGGGTTCCAATACGGGCAGATTATGGCGCAGGAATACACGCCCGAGGAATTCAACTACCCATTACAACCCGATCAAAAGATTGCGCTTATGCAGCATAACCGTATTGAGGAAAAAGCATAATGAAAATTTTAGTGGCTTGTGAGTTTTCTGGTGTTGTAAGGGACGCATTTTCATCATTAGGTCATTACGCTATGAGTTGCGATATTTTGCCCACGGAAAAAAATGGTAATCATTATCAAGGCGACATACGAGATGTATTGGAATGGGATTGGGACTTAATGATAGCCCACCCACCATGCACATATTTATCTAATGCTGGTGCTAGGCATTTATACCCAAAAAAAGTATTAAATAAAAATAGGCTAGCAAAAGGATTGGAAGCTAAAGATTTTTTTATGACTTTGTATAATGCTCCAATATTAAAAATATGTATTGAGAATCCAATTCCCTCAAAAATATTTGAATTGCCTAAATATAACCAAATAATTCAACCCTATGAATTTGGACACCCTTTTAAGAAAAAAACGTGCTTATGGCTTAGGGGGCTTGAGCCCCTTATTCCCACGCAAATTTTAGAGGAAAGGCAAAGCAGCAAAATAGCCGGAAATTGGTTCAACAAAGGCGGAAAAGATAGGCAAAAAAATCGTGCAAAAACGTTTGATGGTATTGCGGAAGCTATGGCAACCCAATGGGGAAACCTGTAAAAGTTACCCTGAAATGCCTCATTTAAGGGGGGTATTTTGGAGTAGGGTTTACCCTATGTTTTCACTTGCTTTCGTGGCAAGTGAGAATATTTAGTAGTAGAAGGCTATTTTTTTAAAGTCGGCATTAAGTATTAATTGTTGTTGTATTTTTTGCAGTAAAAAGCTAAGAGCGGGTCAGGCTTAGTGAAATAATTTTGCATTACGCAATATATGGTAGTAAGATTTGTATTGTATTGAAGAAGGCTAACCTAGAGGAGAAACAAAATGAGCTATGACTCTGATTTTGAAAGTGTTTTTATGGTGGAATTTGAATCAGGTAAAACAATCAATGTTAGTTTTTACAATGTTGAAGATGTAAAACAATATTGTAAGTATGCGTATGAAGGACAAGCTATCAAATCAATTTATCAAGAAGTTTATATTGCGGAGGAAGCATGAAAAAAGTTTAAAGCCACATGGGGTGAAGGCTATGTTAATCCCGAAACATCAATTATCAGTTTTGACGAAATTGATAATGACAATGGCTGGGAGGAATGGGCGATTGAAAAAATTAATGCTCTTGCAATAGGACAAAGTGCTGATTGCTCTGATATTAGTGGAGTTGTAAATGTTCAACGAATTTCTTAGGGGAAACAAAAATGAAAATAACGCTTGAAGTAGAAGTGCCAAAAGGCACAACAGTTGCAGAGATTGAAGGTGCAGTCAAACAACATTTTGACCCTGATTGGATGTCAAGCTGGTGGCATATTGATGATGTAAAAGGCCAAGCAAATGGCTGGGATGAGGAAGATACAGAACATTCCATTACAGATGAAGAAGCGCGTGAAATATTGCGCCTAGCTGATAAGTATCACAATTGCGAAGTAGGAATCAATTGGGATGTATTAGATCATTGGATTGACCATCTAAAAGCACAACGAAAGGAAGTAGCATGAACTTAGACGAGATGAGAGATCACTTTGCGGGATTGGCTTTACCCGCAGTTATGGCAAAGTATCCTAGTGCTAGTGAGATTGGGGTGGCAGAGCTAGCCTATTCTTATGCGGACGCTATGATTGTGGTCAGAGATGTTGAACCCCAAGATTATGGAGTAAATAATGAAATATAAAGTATATCTAATTGACAAGATTATAGAGGCCGATACCCCCATTGAGTTGCACAACATGGTTTGGGATTGGCAGATCGACCACCAGATCGCGGAGGACGATTGGACTAGCCCTGCCGTATGGTTTGGTAGTGAAGTAATCGGGGCAATTAACTACAACGGGAGGATATGTGAACAAAAAAAGGAAGATTGAGGATTTAACAAAAAACATTATTTACATGGAAACAATGTATCTAGCAGTAGAGGGCTATAAAAAGGACATTGTTAAAAAGAACCTAGAGAGAACCGCGGAGGAATTATGCAACTTGATAAAAGCTATTTCATTAACCAAATAGAGCAGTATCTACATAAAATGGACAAAGACGAAATGAAACCATACGCCGTTAAAGTGAATTATAGTGGGACTAAGTGGTATTTTTTAGACGCACCGGACGAGAGCGAGGCCGAGGAAGTAGCTTGCGAAATGTTTGGAAACGAGTTTAAATTGAAAGACGTAGAAACAGAAGCATTTGCAGAAAGGGATAGTGATGACTAATGAAAAGGAATTCTTTGACGCGCTTTTAAAGCTGGAAAAGATAAAGCCGACGGAACCATTGACGGACGCAGAGATAGAGCAAATCTACTTTGATGTATCTAGATTAACCTCAATTAGCCCGCTACTTGACTTTGTTAGACGGATTGAACACGCACATGGGATTGGAGTTAATGATGAATGATACCCTGCAAGTTGGTGATGTAATCTGTGCATTCCTGTTTGGCCTATTCATTGTTGCGTGGTGCTTAATATGACGCGGGACAGGCTTATAGGCCTAGTAGGCCAAATGGATTCTATGGGAGGTTTTGCTGGTAAAATAGGTGAAGCTGCTTTATTGGCTGACAAAGACAATCTTCAAAGGCTGATGGACGCCTTTCCTGAGTATTTTATTGAGCAAAAGGCTACTGCGTGGACGCGACTATTATTTACTTGAAAGACGGTAAAGACGGGAAGATTGAGGTATCTATGGAACTGATTGGCGATCCAAGCCAATCATTCCTAGTTGCTAATGCTATCGTCAATAACCTATATATGCTGGAAAATACTGTATTCGTGAACAACGAGTTTACCCAACAACCACCTACGACAAGAGTGCAATAAGGCTTTTACCAGCTATATCAGCACCAACCCTTAACTCGAAATCATTGAAATCTTCGCCTGTATTTGGGGAAACCCAATACGGGCGATTTGTTTTCTTAGCGGTCTTAATTCCTACGGGGTCATGGTCTGCCACTATCAGGCCATCAGGAAACTGTTTGGATACTTCCAATAGGTTGCTAGCCGAAAAGCAAACAACGATCTTGTAGCGCGTTTTAATGGCCTTCAATGCCCGTCTTATGGACATAGCCGTAGCGTATCCCTCACACAAGAGTGGGACACCCTTGTTATCAAAGATTGCAACCGCGCCCTTATTCTTTTGCCCAGAAAGAAACTTCTTAGTTCCGTCAGTATCTATCAGTTGGAGGCCAGAAATGTTGCCATCTATCCGCATTGGGATAACTAGCTTTCCTTCCCAGATCAATGCTTCCTCTTCTGCAAAACCCTTGCGGCCTAGATAAGCATGAGTGGCTTTAATCGCTTGCTTAAGTATCCAGCCAGCTTTGGATGCCGCCTTCTGGTTACGTTCTTCAGTATTCTTTTGGGACTGTTGTATCTTAACTCTGTATAAGGGATCATTTGCACCTTTCCAAGATATAGCTTTTTCATGGACTGCCCAATTCTTAACCGCGCCCGAATTACCATCGTAAATATAAGAACCATTCCGCTTCTTTGGGTGATCTAAAGTAGGAACTCTAGTCCACCGATCATAAACAAGGTGATCTATGATTAACCCGTGTTGCTCTGCAAACGCCTGAAAGCTCATGTAATGTCCTAATGTATATTGGAATTCATTTGTTGTAGTAAAGATTTCTCAAGCTCTTCTAAAAAATCAATATAATCTTTGTTTGATGGTTTGCGCCTGCCTGTTTTTTCTCGTACTGATTTTTTTAAGTATTTATCAAAGGCTCTTAACTCATCTTCTATATTCTTCATTTGCATTCCTTTACGCGGCTAATTTTGATTTTGAATACGCAATAAACCTACTCTTAATCCACTTAATTGTTTGTATTGAAGTGGGACGAACTTCTTTAGGAATAGAGCGCGGGAATACGCCATACTTTTCCTTGTATTTATGGGATGCCCATCCCTCTTTGTAGCCCTTTTGTTGTCCGTAATACAGTAGCTCTGAATAGAACTGCTTGTTATCTGCAACGCCTTTACTATTGGACGCCATTAGCTCAAGTAATTCACCATTGACGGAGGTAACCCCAGTAGGAGGCTTCTTTTCAAAGCCACATGAGCCACAGATATAAGACTTAAATATCCACAAAGCCTTGCAAACGGGGCAAACTGCTTCTTTCTTTTCCTTTTCAGTTGGTTCTTTCTTGGCCTTTTCAACCGCACTATCTTTAAGCTCAGTTACGCCCTCGTAAAAAACCTTATCCCAATCTTTACGAAACCGCAAGAAGTTACCTGAATGATCAAGCCACAGGCCAAACTCTTTGCCCTCATTGGGGCGCATGATCCTGCCCATCTGTTGCACATGAGAGGAAAATGATTTACTGAATGGACGGGCTGATACGCCGATCATTACATCCGGCACGTCAAAACCACGAGTTAAAATATCAGTAGCTATTAGCCCATGAATATCTGTGTCGGGCTTACTAAATTCCTCAATCATGTCCTTCTTATATTGATCATCTTCTAAGTAAGATATGGAAATAAAGTTATATCCTGCCTCATTAAACTGCCTCACCAACTCGCGCCCGTGTTCTACGCCAGCACAAAAAACAATTGTTTTCATTGGTTTACCAAATATCTCATGGGTTTTCTTATGCCATTCGTGGACTACATCTCCAACAATCTTGATACCGCGCTCAGTTACATCTTCTGCTGCCCATTCTCCAGCCCGCTTCTTGGCACCAGTCATGTCAATCTCTTTAGCAACAAACACTTTCAAGGGAACTAACCAACCCCTTTCAATTAGATCGCCTGTAGGTGTCGCGCCCACAACGTGAGTATAGATATCGCCTAGCCCCTTAGTAAACGGAGTAGCGGTTAACCCGATAACCTTGATCTGAGGATTATCACGAATGAAATTAACTACGCCTCTACGGGTAATGTGGCATTCATCAACGATCAATAGATCAATATCGGGGAATGTTTGGCGTTTCTCTAGGGTTTGTGCAGAACACACTTGGATATGCTCATAAGGACGATGACGCCAATGTCCTGCTTGCATAACTCCATGTTCTATTCCATACTTTGTAAGGCGGCGGCTGGTTTGATCTACTAAAACTATTCGATCCATCACCATCGCGCACTTCTTGTATTTCTCAGCAACGGCTTTCATAATCGCCATCGCTACTTCTGTTTTACCAAACCCCGTTGGGGCATATAACAGTTGGCATCTATGTCCGTTTGCAAAGCCCTCTCGTAGCTTTTGAACAACTTCCTCTTGATGAATCCTTAACTCAAGCATCTTATCTCCAATTACTTAATAGGAAACCGCCTATTGTCGGGTGGGGTACTCACGGAAGGAGTGTTGTAAGAAAAAAACCATTTAAAACCTACAACTTATACACTGTCTTAGGTCGCCAAACCGACCACGCTTTCCCCCGTAAACTATGCTACTTCTTTTTCCAACTTTTTGGCCTTACGCTCCCAATAAGAAACTTGTTTTTTTAATTCCGCGCATTCTCGTTGGAATGAATCACGGGATGCTTTAAGGACTCGGTTGTCTGCTTCAAGAGTTTTAATTGTCTTTTCCATTTCGTCAAACTTAGCTTGGGCAAGAACTCGTTCTTCAGGCGTAGCTTCCATCGCAGCGACAGCCAAACGCGTTTGCAACTTTTCGTTTTCAGCAACAATGTCCTGCATTTCCGATGCAATCTCTTGGATTTTATCCTCTTCAGTAAGCTCGTATCGCGGAGCTGTTGGTGCAAATTCATTGTATTCTTTCTTGGGGCTTTTAATATCATATTCTGTGCCGCTTCTGTTTACATTAATAATCTCAGGTTGTTTTCCAGAAGCCCTGCGAATCTTTGCCACAAATGGGTGAGATACCCGCAATATCTTGGCTAATTGCCTATCACTTTGATTGGTATATCTTTCTTTTTCTAAAGCCAAGCTAAGTGCATGGCGCTTATCTTCTGGAGAATAACGCTCTCCGTTATCATGGTTAGCATGAACTAGGGCATAGTCAAACGCATCTTCATACGTTCCCATACGAACATCTGCATCAATGATTTCCAAGCCCGATTTCTTGTGAGCATAGTAACGTTTCCAACCATCCGCTAGGTGGTATTCATCTCCGTCATGGAAAAGAACAATCGGGGGAAACTTATCGCCATCGAGCATGGCTTGTGCATACTCATCAACGATCTCCTGATTAATACCCACCCGCATCATTAATTCTGATTCTATTTTAATTTCTGATAGTTTCATACATTCCTCATTCATATCGTTTTAAATTGCTTAAAGCCATCTTAAGCTCATGTTCGCCCGATTTGGGATTATTGGCTACCCGCAAGGACTCTATGGCTTGTTCTTTCCATCTGATTGATTGTTGCACCGAACCCGTTTTAACGGAATTAGGGATTACCTTAGCTTGATTTTTTATCTGTTCTCTGGTACTCATACGATCTTTGGCTTAATTGTTTTAAATCACTTGATTCTTTATCTGTTAATGATGATACGTTCTTCATTGATTCCAATGGAAAGTAAGTAATCTCATGGTAATTTAGAGGGTAATTAATTTGCTTGCCGTTATGATTTATAACCTTAGGTTCCATCAAAACATCCAAATAATTGCCATAAATTCTTTTTTCAAACTCATCCACAAAAAACAAAAACACCCGCAAATTGTGTTGATTACTAATAAATAAATAATCCTTTAAGTGGCGATTATCTATGCCGGTATCAGGGTAATACGTTCTACGGGCTTTAGTTTTTACATCAACAATAGCCAATGATTTTTTATCTGGCGTAGCAATTAACCGATCAAAAGGATGAGCGCCATCAAACACGGGGTGATAAGGAATGATGTTATTTTTAAGCAGATAAGTATCTACCAAACTCTCACCCAAATCCCCCTTTTTAACTTCGGTTCTATCCTGCCACATTAAAATTTCTCAGTATCATTTCCAAAGGTTTCCCAACCCTCTCGTTTCTCACGGCTAAAGTATTCTAACTTTCTACCAATCGTAACTTCATCTACCATCTGATAAAACGCATCTGGCTTACGGCTATGCTGACGGCGCGACTCTCTGATGATGTCCCGCCATGTAGTGTTATTCCATTTTGGTTTGCCTTTAACCGCAACCAAACAAAACTCGCACTGCATTCTTAACCAGCTTCCCATGCCAATCTTTTCCTTATCCCATACCATTGTTGCCTTATATTCAAAGCCCCAATGATTTAGTAGCTCTTTAGCATCAAAGATAAATTGATGGGTAGTCCATAGGAATAACACGCTATCTTTGGCAAAAGGAATCTCCATCTTCAGTAGCTCATCTTGCTTCATCTCTGGATATGGATTGGCTACACGGCTGCCTTCTGGATCATACTTGCGCCCATAGTTCCAAGGAGGATCAAGCACAACTATCTCAAACACACCCGATGGAAGAACGGCCTTACCGGTAGCAATATCTTCTTTCTGTTGGGCTACATCTTCCTCGTGTTGTTGCTTTTTCTCTGCATTTTTAATTTGTTTGTGGGCTTCATTAATACTAATCTCGCCTTTAGCTAAAGCTTTCTTTACTTCTTCTGATCCTTTTTCCTCAATCTTATTAACTTTAGATATGGTGTCGTGAGAAACGCCAGCTAATTTTGCTAACTCTGCATTAACGTGTACCGGTTTAGCAGATTTCTGCTGAACCGCTCCACCGGAAGCTTTTTGATTTGCTTTGGCTCTTGCGGAAATTTCTGATCCTAAACGAATTGCCAGAGTGCCACGAACATAAGGGTTTAAGTTTCTACGCCCAAATTGATTGGTAATAATCCATTCAATTACCTCACTGCGGTTTTCAAAAGCGCGATCTATTGTTTTAAATGGCAGATCATTGCGCTTACAAATGTCATAACGGTTATGCCCGTCTACTAACACCCCGTTCCAAAGAACTAATGGGTCTCTACAACCATCCCGCTTAATGTTTTCCTCAAGTTGTAAAAGCTCTGCTGGTGCTAACTCCGGAATTAAATCTTTAAACTCGTTATCAATTTTCATTTCTTTTCCTCTTCGTTAAAATACTACCGCCTCTTTGTATCCACTTCATACACGTCGTTAAAACTGAACCCGTTTGGTGGGCGCACCTAGCCTACCTAGGTGAGCCTTCAACTGAACCCTCTTTGGAGCCACAGCACCCGCCAGCCGCTCGTAGAATCGGTGCTAGCTTCGCCGCCGATATATGCACTATTCCGTCTACTACCCCCAGTAGTGCTGATACCTAACCCGCTGGTGTATTTGAAGCCGCCCAGATTAGACAGCAGAAATGAAAAAGCCCCATACAACTGGAGTCTGTTTGGAAGATTCTATTGTGCTTGTCAATCCACGAACCAAGCATAATAAAACTATGACAGACCCCATGTGTATAGGGCTTCGTGGTCGATAATAACATAAACAAACCTTCCAAGTTCGTCTCTGCATTAAAACTATAACACGGGCTTTTAATCCGTGCAAGAAAAAGAATGGGGGGAAGGTATATTCACTTCACCCCCGAATGCCATGTGGAGAGGAGCCACAGGCAAAGGATACCCGAGGAAGGTATTAGGAGGAATATACCACATACTGTATGGATATACATAAGGGTTTACCCTAATCTATCTGGTAACGTTACCACATAGCTAGGTGTTTACCCTAATATTCCTTAATAGTTACTTGACACCCACCACCTTTAATCTTCTTGCCGCGCTCAATGGTTATCTTCCAGACCTGTTGGTCATCATCAAAAGCCCCGGCGTCCTGTAAGGAATCTCCTAGGCACTTCAGCATATTGTCAATATCCATGAGCCGGTTGTCGCGGGGAAACAATAGAACATTAAACTCAACCTTTGAGCTACCAAACCCTTGATGATTGCTGGCCTCCCATATTTCCTTTACGCACCTTTTAAATTCAACACCGCGCTTAGAAATGTAACGGCGCTTACCAGAAGCTAGCCAATAAGCATTGACAGAAACTGGATATGGTAAGGTTAGGGTAATTACTGACACAATAGTTGAAAGAAAGTGGGTATAACCTATTTACAATTATTCATTCATGGATTATATTCCCAATCAGAGGAGAGGCAAATGAAAAAGGTGTGTGTAGTTAATTTCTGGGATGGCGCGTTCGATGGGGACTTTTTTGAGTTCTTTTTCCGCACTGCCTTTGACGGCATAGAATATGTAGATAGCCCGCATGAAGCTGACGTAGTTATTAGTTCCGTATTTGGACATACACAGACCGACCCTGCAAAAACAATTATGTATATTGGCGAGAATGTACGTCCTAATTACATGGGATACAACCACTCCCTTTCATTTGATCACGATACCTATGGTGGACGTAATTTTCGTTTACCTTTATGGTGGTCACGCCTTGCATGGGATGGATTTACACAAAAGCCCCGCAAACAGAATTCCCACAATCATGGATACGAAGACCTTATATCCATTGATTCCCTAACAAACGGGCGCACTCTTGATTTGAGCCAGAAGACTAAGTTCTGCGCCATGATTGCTGGGAACCCTGAAGGTCTGCGGATCAACTTGTACAACTCACTGCACAAGTACAAACCAGTAGACGGGTACGGGCTTATGTTTGGCAACTCATTACGCCAATCTAAGTTTGATATTTTGCCTGAGTATAAGTTTTGCTTATGCCCAGAGAATTCGGTTTATGACGGCTATGTAACTGAGAAACTGATTGACGCATACGCGGGCGGCACTGTGCCTATTTATGGCGGCGATGTATCGGTGTCCGAAGACTTTAACCACAACGCATTTTTAAACTATCAAGAAATCAAAGATATGGAAAAGTTTGTAGAACACGTTTCTTTTTTTGACCGCAACACAGAAGCATACCGAGCTGTATATGAAAGGCCTTTACTGGACGAAGCGCCAAGTCTTGACGGCGCAATTAAATTTATAAGGAGCATTGTATGAAGATAAAAACAAAACTACTTAAAGAAAAAAAAGATGGCTCGGCTATTTGCCAACTTGATTTAGATAGGGAAGCTAAAGACTGGTTAATAGGTGAGGGGTTTGTATCCGTGCTAAGTAAAGCATTGGGAGTGTCAGAGTCATTTGCAAAGAAACAGCCTAAACGAATAAGAGAACTAGTAAAAGATTTAGATATGGACGGGCGTTGTTGATGAAATCTAAGTACGGCATACAGCACCCACACTCGCCTGTAATGGAGTTAACTACTATGGTTGGCTGCCCGCTGATGTGTTCATTTTGCCCGCAAGAGAACCTACGGGACAACTACGGCGATAAGGCCAAGTACATGAAGCCAATGGATTTGGTAACGGTGTTATGTAAGTTACCAAAGAACACCCGTATAGATTTTTCAGGCATGAGCGAGCCTTGGGCTAACCCAGATTGCACGACTATGCTAGAAGAAGTTATATACATGGGCTTTAATGTGGCGATTTATACAACCCTGTACGGCATGACAAACGAAGATGCCCGCAAGGTTAAGAAGTTATTAGAAGATCATCCTAAGCAAGTAGAAGTAATTATGTTTCATTTGCCTGATTCCAACGGCAACATGAAAGGCTGGAAGTATTCAGAAGAATGGGTAGAGTCGCTAAAGATAATGACAGAGCTTGAGCTGCCTTGTGGGTTTAACGCCATGACTATGGACGGATCAGGTAAGGTTCATGCTGATCTTCAGGAAATGATTGGCGATTTACCCGGCTGGAAAGGCCATACACGGGCAGATAGCCTAAAGATAGAGCAAGTAGGCGAACAGGCACTAAGCCTTACACCACGCCATGACTTTGCCTTAACTTGCGCATCTACACCGTTTTACGACCGCAACGTCTTGCTACCTAATGGCGATGTGGTGTTGTGCTGTATGGACTACAACTTAAAGCACGTTATAGGGAACTTACTAACCCAAACTTATGACGAGATATTTGCGGGTAAACCACTACTTGATTTGATTGCTATGAACGAGAAGCCTGAGTTTAACAAGTGCAGTATATGTAAGTCGTGTGATAACGTGAGGAAAATATGAGAGAAGAATTTTTAGCATGGGCAAAGAAAAAGAGATTATTAGAAGAGGGGAATTTAGAATCAACAGATCATATGGTTGGTTGGCTATGGATTACTTGGCAAACAGCATGGAGAGTGGGCGCCGCAAGCCATAAACCCACAATGGATAAGTTGCGCATGGAACGCGATGCTTATGAACAAGAAATACAAAAAACACTTACACAGAAATATTATTTTGAGGCTTTGGCAGAACAAAACGAAAAATTATGATTGATCAACTAAAAGAACTAGTAAAAGCGCTGCGCCCTGTAAAGACTAAGTTTGATCTTATACGGATAGGTGGGGTTAATGACGGCGGGTACTTAATACCTAATGATTTAGAAGGTATAGCTGCCTGTTTCTCACCCGGCGTTGCTGATACAGCTAGTTTTGAGGTAGACCTATGTAAGCGTGGTATTGGATCACACCTTGCAGACGGGTCGGTTGACGGCGCACCTAAAGGTATTACGCCATTATCATTTACCAAGAAGTATCTAGACGGATACAACGATGAGAACAACATAACTTTATTTTCTTGGGTATTGGGGACAGATGCGTATCAGTTTGGTGAGGACTTGATTCTTCAGATGGATATTGAAGGCGCCGAATATGCAACTATCATAGCTACCCCGCTATGTGTATTAAAAAAGTTTAGGATTATTTGTGTAGAAATTCACGACACCGATGCGTGGTTTAATCCAATTGCTTGGAACACCGTAGCAACATTCTTTGCCAAACTAACAGAAGACTTTTACGTAGTGCATAACCACCCAAACAATAACTGTGGGACTGTAGATGCTAATGGATTCTTTTTACCCCGAGTATTTGAATTAACCCTATTACGTAAAGACAGAAGTGAGGCGCTTGGTTTTGTAGAAGACTTGCCTCACCCATTAGATGCCCGCAACGTACTTGATAAAGACGTATTAAAACTACCAAAGGAATGGTATGGAGCTTAGAGACGAATTTGCTAAATCAATTATGGCTGGCATTATTGCGGCTGATTGGAAATTTGATTTGACTGAAAAGAAGTGGGACGAGATTGCCGCTAAACGTGCCTATGAATTAGCCGATGCCATGATTAAAGAGAGGGAGATTGGGAATGTCTGAGCGCATTATGGTTATTACCCCGACTACTGCGAAAAATACAGTAAAGAAAGCTATTGAAAGTGTTAAGGCGCAAACAATAGCAACAGATCATTTAATTGTGGCTGATGGGATAGATACGGATTTTTCGATTATGCCTTATTTTATGAGGCTACCTGAAAACGTAGGGGGCAATGGTTGGTATGGACACAGAGTTTATGCGGCTATGCCACTAATGGTAAACGCTGATTACATTTTATTTTTAGATGAAGATAATTGGTTTGAGCCAAACCATGTAGAGACGATGCTTAACAAGATTAAAAGTAAAGATTTAATGTGGGCTTATAGTTTAAGGAGAATTTGTGATGAATCAGGACAATATGTTTGTGACGATGATTGCGAGTCACTCGGTCGCTACCCGGCGTTTTATGACCATTCTCTCAATTTTGTTGATACTAATTGTTATTGCTTTCGGCGTGAATTCTTGGTTACTGTGGCACACAGTTTTTATGGTCAGTGGGGTGCAGATCGGCCCTTCTATAAAGCTGCCAGCACAGGCTTGCCTGCCTTCGGATGCACAGGAGAGGCTACGGTTAATTACCGAGCGCCCGAAAGATTACTTAAGATGTTTGCAGAAGGAAACAAACTAATGAAAGATGCATATAAACCCTTACCTTGGAGGTTGAAATGATCTGGGAAATAGCCTGCAAGATTGATGAATTAAACAACAAAATATCTAACGCCGCCGATGTACTTGAACTTGTTGCTGATGACATAGTTAGTCAGCCACACAGCGGAGCATTATGGTTGGTGCGGGATATGCTGAACGAAACAAACAAGGCCATTGAGCTATTGGTAAGTGATTTAATGCATGAAGATAAACCTAAAGGAAAAAAGAAATGAGTTTTAAAAAGAAACCACAGATGATTCAAGTCCAAAAGCCAGCACAACAAACCAAGTTGTTTGTAGCTACCCCAATGTATGGCGGTATGTGTACTGGTATGTACTCTTCTGCCGTAATGCAGATGGTTGGCGTTTGTGGGCAGAACAACATTCAGATGTACTACTCTTTTATGATGAACGAGTCGTTGATTACCCGCGCTAGGAACTCGATGGCCTATGATTTTATGGAGTCCGATGCTACCCACCTAATGTTTATTGATGCGGACATAGCCTTTAACCCTGCTGATATTCCCCGTATGGTTGCGGCAGATAAGGACATTATCTGTGGCCTGTATCCTAAGAAAGAAATCAATTGGGTGCAAGTAACCGAGGCTGTAAAAGCGGGCGTACCACCAGATCAATTACATTTTCATACTGGCGCATTTGTGCTTAACCTAGCCCACGGAGAGAGCCAGACTACAGGCAACGTTAATGAGCCTATTGAGATTTCTAACGGCGGAACTGGCTTTATGCTGATTAAGCGCAAGGTTTTTGAACACTTATCCGATAAGGTTCCAAGTTATACCAACGATATGTACCACGCAGTCGATGTTGTGCGTAAGGTTAAGATCATTAAAGAATTCTTTGCTACCAGCATTGATGAAGAATCTAACCGTCTGTTGTCAGAGGACTATCACTTCTGCAAGATTTCAAGGATGGCTGGATTTAAGGTTTTCTGCGCGCCTTGGGCTAGTTTTAGTCATACAGGTTCTTACAACTTTAGCGGCACATTGCCGAGGTCTGCATGAGTGGCTGGTTAATAATCGTAACTGGTCTTATATACGCCTATATAGCGGTTGAACAGGGTCTTAAAGGGAACATACCCATGCTGATCTGTTACATATGCTATGCGGGCGCTAACGTAGGTTTATGGATGATGGCAACTAAGTGAGGAAATTGTGAAGAAAATATTAATAGCTGTATGTTTATACAGTGGTGTTGTATCAGCGCAGATAACAAGCTGGGAGAATAGTCCTATGAACTTTAAAAACTCAGATATGAATTTTAATAATAGTTCTAGCAATTTTAAAAATTCTCCATATAATTGGGAAACCAGCGAATACAACTACAACACAAAAGCTGGGGTTTACGATAATAGCGGCAACCGTCTTGGTTATGAAACAATGAACAAAGATGGTGTATTAAATTATTACGATAACAGCGGTAACCGTACAGCATACGGAAGATAGAGGAAAAGATGATTGATTACGCAGAAAGCTTGCTTACACTTGCAAAAGGTACAAAGGAACTTGACCACCTATTGCTTAGTAATGACCGCACAAAAGCAGTAGATAAGGTTGATGATTTGATTGTTACGTTGATTGGTTTGAAACTTTGGCTAAAGAAAAAAAATGAAAATAACAAATAAGTTTGGCCTGCCACAGACATTTGTTAATGTACTGAGCCGTGATGCCTACACCAAAGGTAAGGCACATTTATCTGCTACTGAGATTATCAATAGCCCGCAGATTGTGCAGCTCAAATCATTACACGCAGATGAGATTGAGGTTGATGTAACCGATATGATCTGGTCTATATTTGGTACGGCGGTTCATGCAGTATTGGAACAGGGCAAGGACGATAACCATATCGTAGAAGAAAGATTACACGCTGAGATTGATGGCTGGAATATATCTGGCGCAATTGATCTACAGATTGTTAATCCAGAAGGCATAGAGGTTAACGATTATAAAACTGTAGGCGCATGGGGAGTAATGAATGAGAAAAAGGAATGGGAAGAGCAACTTAACATTTATGCTTGGTTGGTCGAAAAGGTTAAGAAAACGCCCGTCAATCGGCTCAAGATTATTGCAATTGTTAGGGATTGGAATCGCAGGGACGCTATCTCTCGTGCTGGCTATCCCGAAACTCCTGTTGCAATCGTTGATATTTCTGTCTGGCCTATGCAAAGACGTGAAGAATTTATTCGTAGTCGCATTCACGCCCATTCAGAAGCCTTATTCGCAACGGAAACCGGCGGGGAATTGCCGCCCTGTAGTCCGGAAGATATGTGGGAAAAATCCACGGTCTTCGCCGTCAAAAAAGATGGAGCAGTAAGAGCAAAGATCTTATGTAGCACTTTAGAGGAAGCAGAAGAAGAGCTACAGAGGCTGGGAAAAGGGTTTTTTATAGAAACCCGACCCGGAGAGAGAACACGATGCGCTAACTTTTGTCAGGTTAGTGGGTGGTGTAAGCAGTATCAAACTTACTTAAAGGAGAAGCAAAATGATTAAACGTATTGAAATTAAACACACCCCAATCCCAACCGGTCAATTGGCTAAAGAACTTGGTATTAATTTAAAGAAGGATTTTATTGTTAGGAATCTGCGGGTAAAGCCATTTCTTGATACCAAAATAACCGCTTATTGGGATGATGTTCCCTTGATTAGAGCAAGGCTTGGCGCTTACTTTACTAGAACTTCAAAGTTATAAGGAGATAGGTTATGTTTAACAGAGTATATAAGTATCTTAAAAAGGAACTTTGGGGTGGCGAGAAAGATTGGCAACCAGCAAAGGAAACCATTTACTACGGCCTTATGACAGATGAAGAGATAGCAGATATGCGCAAGCGTAATGAGGCTGCTATGGCTAAATCTAAAAAAAGCCTAGGTAAGAAGTGGTTACTGCATCCATCTAACAAGGTTATTCGTAATGACGGCTAATAACTTTCAGGTTGGCGGAGATCATTATTCCAAGAATGCAATCCAGCCGTGGGATTACATTGTTGCCAATGAACTTGGCTACCTTGAGGGGAACATTGTTAAGTACATAACAAGGTGGCGCGATAAGGGCGGCATACAGGATATTGATAAAGTAATCCACTATGCACAGAAGTTAAAAGAGGTAGAGGCATTGAAAAATTTAAAAGAGGACTATGATGGAATACAAAGAACTACGTAGCATTGACGTATCCAAGTACACAGAGAAGAAGAACGGCCTAACGTACCTTTCTTGGGCGTGGGCCGTGGATCAATTGTTGTTAGCTGATCCTAAGGCGCATTGGTTTTATCCAGAATTCCAGCGGTGGGGTAATGGAACCGTAATGGTCTTCTGTACTGTTGTAGCGAATGATATCGCCCGCACAGCGCAGTTGCCCGTTATGGATTACCGCAATAAGCCTATTGCTGAGCCTGATTCATTTGCTGTTAACACGGCAATGCAAAGGGCACTGGCTAAGGCGATTGCGCTCCACGGAATTGGCCTGTACATATACAACGGTGAGGATATTCCGCCTGAATTGGGGAATGATGTAACTATGGTAGAGCCGGTTTCATTAACCGTAACAGCTAAACCAGCAGAAGCAACAATTACTCTTTCTAAACCAGAGGGCAAAGCGTTATTTGCCAGCGAGAAGGTATCCTCAAAGTTACCCGGACAATGGACTCTTAAGCCAATCGGAGATGATTTTATTGGATCATTGAATGTTGGGCTAGATGCAATGCTGCAATTAGCTGCCTCAGAAGATGATGTAGCTAATATTTTTAAGGTTAATCGCTCTACTTTTGATAAAGCAAAAGCCCAGAATCTAGATGCATACAACCAGATGATGGCTAAATTTACCGCAACCAAGAAGTCTTTAATTAAGGAATAAAAATGGAATACCCAAACAAAGGATCGCTTTTCCCATCAACTGTTCGCAAATCTGAGAAATCACCCGATTTCTTTGGCAGCATTAAAGTAGATCGTTCTTATCTACGCGATCTTATGGATAAACATGACGAAGATCTTGTTGAGATCAAGCTTTCTGGTTGGAAGCGCGAATCTAAAACCGGTAATCGGTTCCTATCTTTAGCTGTAGATACCTACGTAAAGCCTGAAGGTCCTCCAGTTACAAAATCTCAGGAGAAAGATCCGTGGGAATGAAAAAATATTTAACTAAAGAAAGTAAAAAGTTTTTTACTTTTGATGAGATTAATGAGGAGCTTGCTAAACCAATACCAGTAGATTGGGAAAAGTTATGCAAGCAACTTCAGGAAGCTTTGGCTAAAGAAATGTGCGAAACCCAAGATCTAGAAGCCGAAAGAGATAAGCTACTCATGGAAATGATGGAGCTGAAGGGTGTTATTAAGTATCTTGAGAATCAATTAATTATCACGTTTGAAAGGACGTATGGAAACCAGCCAATTTGAGGCCAAGAAGGTTGCTTTAAAGCAAACTAAGGACGGTCATGTGCTTACCCTAGCAATACACCCTGATGACTCTCCAGAAGAGATTCTGAGGGATTTTGTAGGTGCTAGGTATATGGTTGTTATGGTTCGCTTGGCGGATACAGAAGTACCATTCAATCGGGATGAATTTGCGGGCGCGCAAATGGTGAAGCTAGCCGGTATGTTGTGTCGGGATTCCAAGTTCTGGGATTACTTATATGAAGACGGGCAGCTATTTGAAACCAGCGAGGCCGCCTGTATTGATTGGTTGCAGTCCTATTTAAGAGTAGCGTCTAGGGCTGAGATTAAAACTAACCTAGAAGCACAGGGTGCATTAAAGATTTTATATGCACAATATAAGGAATGGAAAAATGAGTAATGATAATTTAATACCGTATAGCCTTTATTTGCCGCAAAAGCAGATAAACCAGCTTAAAGTTATGGCAAAGAACCGTAAGGCGTCCTCTTTTATTAGGGATGCTTTGATCATGGCATTGGAAAAGAATGATGCATTTACAAGCGGCTACAACAAAGGATTAAGAGATGCGTGTAAAGCGGTTAACAACATCAAAGAATCCAACATGATTGTTATTAAGGGTAAACCCTTAAGCGAAGTTCTTATTGAGCAAATTCATATGTTAGAAGAAAATGGAAAATAAAGATCGTGAACACATGAGATTTTTAGCGGCCTGCTTTGCGCTAATGAATTGCGGGAATCCAAAAACCGCCGTTAATCTTGCGGATGAGTTAATAGAAGAATTATCTAGCCAAAAAACAGGCGGCGGCATTGTTGATATTGTTCCTAAGCGTAGACGTAAACCTAGGAGTAACACATGAGCGAAGAAGAAATAGAAGAGGTTATACTAGCGTTGAAAGCAGCAGGTATGCAAATGCCTGAATACGAAATTTTACAAGACGGCTCATATCACTTTTTTCAAAATGGACAAGCGAGACTTAATACTACAGTTTATAGCGAAGAACCCCGGAGTCCTATCAATTGATATTGGTGTAGGTTTAAGCCGGGCTTCTGTTGGTGCCCATGCTAAAGCCTTGATGGATGAGGGTAAGTTAATAAGAGATAAGAACTACGGCTGGCATATATCCAAAGATTACATTGTGGATTTTAATAAGAAAAGCATTACGCCAATGGATATAGCTGGCGAACACATTAGAAAAATGATTGATGTACAGAAATAAGAAACTATTAGAAATTGTACGAAAATCTCCTTGCCAGAATTGTGGAATACAAGACGAAACGATTGTTGCGGCGCACAGTAATCAGCTTCGCGATGGTAAGGGTAGAGGACTTAAGTGTTCGGACTATAGAATTGCCGCCCTCTGCTTTAGATGCCATTCGGAACTCGACCAAGGAAAAACGTTATCTAAAGACCATAGGGTTGAGATGTTCGAGAGTGCGCACCGTGCCACCATTGGTTGGCTTTTCGAAAACGAACATATTGAAATAAAATGAGAGGCGCTGTGGACTAATGCAGCGTACTTATTGATAGAAGGAGTTCTGATTGTTTCCAGTTCACCTCTCCAGATTAGTTTACTACAACTCGAGTGGGTCAAATCCTAATTCAGTAGCAATAGAATGCGCCCGCCTACGGAACGTTGCGTCATGTTTTGTCCATGCATCAGATACTGTTCCCGACCTAGACATATGAATCATTTCGTGCGCCATAGTCCTAATTACAGTATCTAAATGCCCGCAACGCGCGTCCGAGATAGTAATAATATGCTCGTGCTTTTCCCCGTCATCGTAAAGGTAGGAACCCATAGTTTCTGGATCTGTTTCCACGACAAACTTAATCTGCTCCGGCAATGGTAACGACCATTTCATAAATGGTTCGCAGCAGTACAGGGTAGAGTAGATATTTTTAAGGATTTGAGTAGTAAGTTTCATGTTTGGTTAATGCAACCACGGAATTCAAAACGGTCCTCCCCGCATACTTGAATTAGCTCAGGAAGCATAAGCCTTCCCTCTTCAAACGATAACAGGGCAAAACCGGAACGCCAATCTTTAGGGCCATCCTCAGTATAGCCCATGTACTGCTCTCCATTTGGATCCGATAAGGTGCCTGTTTGAACGCCATAGCGGGTTCCGTTGTAATCCGTAAGGGGTTGGACAGCCAAGTTGTGGGTATGGCCTGTAATCATGTTTACGCCCGCATTGAGGGCATTTGCCCTACCAGCGCCAAATCCACCCTTCCAGCGGTGCTTAATACAGGTATCTTCATTTACCCAATATGACCAGCAAGGTAGCCAATGGGGGAAGTGATCTTTAAGGGTAAACCCTGATACTCCCTCGTATTGGGGTGCCTGAGCCGCTAGGAACGTTTCAAAGCGGGCATCGTGGTTACCCATTGTCCATATCAATTCAGCGCCTACAGAGGCTTTTTGGATGCCTTCCATGAATGTTTGGCAAGCTTCAAGCTCTTCCTTAACGGTTGGGCTTTTGGACCAGCCAATTCTAGGGTGCCGTGAGTTTTGGGAACCGTCAAACATATCTCCATTGGCTACAACTACTTTAGGCTGAAATTCCTTAATAATAATTAGGAGCGCCTGATAAGCCGTGGTGTAATCGTCAGGCCAGAAATGAGCATCTGAAAACACTACTACTCTACCCTTTTCCATTTCTATGCCACGGCGGGCATGACCAACGGTTTGTTCTAGTTTTTTAGGCTCAGTATATCTACTGTCCTTCAAGGTAGGGAGGCTTATTTGATGCCTTGCTTCGATTGATCTGCGCCTGTTGTGGACAGATCGAACGTCCATGCCATGCTTTGCAGCAAACTTAATGGGACTACTAATAATTCTCCATTCGTTAATAAACTCTAAGTCCGTCAAGTAATATCCAGCCATCAGTCCTCTCCTCTATCATGTGGTTAAGAAGCGTTTTACCACAAGTAAATTAAATAATCATTACATTTATATGATTTATAAGGGTATTCACTTATTTTTCTAAACGTTCAACCTGATTATTAAATTGAGTCATAACACGGGTTTTACGGTCTTCTAATTGCTTAATCCTTGCTGCTGGTGCATTTTTTTCCAGCAAGTTTTTTTTCTCTCTATTAATTTTAGAGACTTCATTTTCTAACCTGTTTGCCTGTTGCCATAGGCGCGCCTCAGGATGATCCCTTAAAAAGTCTGTTGTTCTAGCGCGGTCTTTTTGGCGGCCTTTAATTTCATTTTCATAGTTAGCCATACGGGTAATGTTGTCGTAGAACCGGTTGGCTTGTGCTGCTTGAGAATTAACGTCACCATAAAACTTACCAACTAATGGAACCTTGTAAGTAGGTAATTCTTCTCCGGTAACAGCAGCAGTAACAGCCTGTTCTGTTTTGGATATTTCTCTTCCAATGCCGCCAGTTGCCTGACCAAACAAGAAATCAATTTGATCTGGCGTAGGGCTTACTAATCCTTTTTGGTATTTAGTTCCGCCTGAAGCAAGGTTAAGAAAATATGATAATTCTTTACCTAGGTAGCTTGCGGTCTCACGAGCGCGGGTATATCCGGGAGTTGGATTAGTAGCGCGATCTTCTCTAGCAATTGGGCGACCAAATGTATCTTTGTTTTCAATGATTGCTGCAATTGGATCAAGCATCGTTGGAGATAATGATTGCATAGATAAACCAGCATTACCAATTGGATTAAACGCATCCATTAAAACACTAGTTAAATTCACCGCTTTCCTGCCAACGTTCTTACCACCGTTCATTACCATTTCAGTAGTAATGCGTCCCATGTTAGGAATGATATGCAATCCTAGTGGCATTGGAATAGCAAAGTAATGTCCGTCTGGAAATGGGATAACTAGATTACGCGCTTTAATAAACTCTGGTGGTTCATCGTCTTTGAATCCCATCATAGCCAATGCTAAGGCTTGAACTGATCCTAAAAGCAAACCACCCGCAACAATCTTTTTACCTGCTGGCCCCCTAAGGGTTTCTGCTAAACGTGCCGTACCTTGAACTGATGCATTATAGAAAGCATATAAAGCACCCATCTGTTGAGCGCGCTCGCCTTTGCGGTTAAAGTTAACTGTAAGATTCTTAGCAATACTGGCTGCTTGCTCTTTAGATATGCCTTGATCTATAGCTACCTTATAGGCAGATAGGCGCACCGCATTTTCCATTGCGTCGTTGTAGTCTGACAACCAATTAAATACCGCAGCAACACCTTTTTTAATATTACCTTTTTCAAGATTACGCATCTCTTTTTCAATAATATTTTGATCGGATCTGTTCTTACTGAATTGATCGCGGTATCCAGTAGCGCCACCTTCTTGTTGATACTCTTCCCACAACTTGGCCCATTCACCTTTAGCTACGCCTTTTCCAGCGCGGGCAGTTCTAAGGTCCGAATAAATTCCCGCTAATGCTGGTAAAACTCCAGCAGTAACCTGCGCCTGCTTTCCTGCAATAGCAGTAGTGGATAAGTTAAATTGAGCGCCCAATGTATCCCGTATGAAGTTATACGCACCGAACACTGGGTTATATTGAGTGTTAACAGAAGCTATCCAACGGGTAACTTTAGCGGCATTACCTAACGCCCATCCCATTTCTTCAGCATCTAGGTTCTTAATAGCCTGAACCATACGCATAGCTCTAGGATCGCTTGCGTTAAAGAATATAAAACGCTCTTGACCATTGATACGGATAGCAAATACGTTAGGACTGTTGCGTAAGATAGGGTTTACCTTATAGGTAACAGTACCAGTATCTGGATCTAATACTGCTGTCTGTGGCTCTTGAATGATGTTGGCTGCATCTGCCTCATTTATTCCAAGTGTCCTTAACTCAGCAAGCAAAGCTTTTTCATTCTTAATGGCATCAGGATTTACTGGCAACCAAAAGTTTGGGTTAGGATTCATAATTGCTAAACCATATAGCGCCGTTCCAACCCGAGCCTTTTCAGCGCGGACAATAGCCCGCTCACGCTGGTTAGCAATGTTAGCAAAGATGTCTGCTACTTCTTTAAATGAGCCAAACGCGCGCTTACTTGCTCCGCCTCGAGTTTGGAAGCCCTGACCAAGACCGGTATAGTCTTGAGCAAAATCTAAATCTTTACGCATTAAAGGAACATACTTTTTGTAAGTTTTATTCCAAACATCAATAGTAGCTTGGCTTTCTAATCCCGCATCAATTAATACTTTTTGAGTTCCTTTAACAATGGCATCAATTTTTTCGGCAAGTCCTTCTAATACTTTGGCTTTTTCTGGCGGCAAATTATTCAAGTAGTCTTGAGCTTCTTTGGTAAACATACCAGAGCCGCCGTCTAGCATTGCATTCGGATTAAGCGTTCCATCCTCTAAAAACTCAGGATTAATCTTAGCAATCTGTTTGTTACGCTCTTCTGCATGGCGGGCCTGTAGATAAGTATCAAGCTCTACAATACTGACATCTTTATCACGCATAGTGCGAACAACTGGCAACAATTCATTATTTAAGAAGTCTTTGGTGCGCTTTGCAGTACGCCCGTGATATAGCTCTTCTTTAAGATAGGCATTCCATTTGTCTGTAATTTCTTTGCCTTGGGAAATAATAGCTTGAATGACTCGCTTAGTATCAATGTACTTATCTTGTATCTTATATATAAACCGTTCCATTTTAGAATCATCTGGAATAGAAAAAACGGTAGTAGGAGAAACAACTTTACCGCGATAGTTACGGCGGATTCTATTTAACTTCTCTATTCCTTTTGGACCTTCGGTTTCCATCTCAGAACGGCTAAACAATACCATTTGATCTTGTGGAACTTTTTCCATAGCCAAAGACTCAAACTGAGCGCGTGATGCAATCTCATCCAAGTACTGCTTAAACGTCTCATTAGGTAAATACTTCTGTCCTTTAAGAGTTTCGTAGAACTTGCGTAGCGCAGCACCTAACTTAGCAAAGAACTTGTCTACTACAGTCAATGGTTTTTCAGAAGATACAGACCAACGAGCAACTTGGTCTGCATACCACTCACTAAAGCTTGTCCAATATGGTGGCAAATTACGTCCCATCATTTTTGGATCTCTAATTATTGTGGTTTGTGCTGTAGTTTTAGCCCGTAATGTTTGCAGCAATTCTTTTGCCGTAGCATTTTTTTGTGATGATAGCCATTCCAAATGTGCATTTTGCAGCTTATTTTGCATTTCAGGGGTAGCATTAACAAAAACTTCTTTTTGATGAACGTGTCCCAATTCATGCGCTATAGTTTCTAGCATTTTGGTTGGGCTAGTTGATTCCTTAAAAACAACGTAATAACTACCGTCACTCATAAGCTTCATTGAGCCATTCATTTTTGGGCCAAGTGATGCTTGAATATCACGATGCGGACCAGTAAAGTTATCCTTGTTTTTTTCTACAAAGTCTTTAGTAGAGATATAAACATTTGCTTTAATATCAAGTAAATTTTTCCATCCGCGAACAACGTTTGCTACATTTTTAGATACACCGCCGGAAATAGCTATTCCATTTTGAAATTTAATAAATGGCGTTTTAAAGTGTTTGATAGCATCTGCTGCTTCAATAGCATCTACTTTTTGCTGAAGCATAACCTTTTCTTCTGGATTAATTGGAGCTATATCAATTCCATTTTTTCCATTGGTTAAATAACTTTGGCTTCTCCAATAACGTCTTCCTACTGCAACGCCATAATGTGGGCCACCGTAGTCATCAAAATAACTAAATAAACCAAGATTACCTTTTCTAAATAAAACTTTTCCACTTAACTCAGACTTGGCTGCTGCCTCAACATCAGCCTCTGCTGTATCTTTAGAAAATAATTGTCCTTCTTCTGTTGGCTTTAATCCTTGCGCAACCAATTCTTCTCTAGTCATCTTGGGGGTTACACCAAAGATATCTTCCGCTGGCTTCTGTGTTTGTTCAAATGCAAGATTAGATAGGTTTTGTAAACTGCTGGCAATTTTTTTAAACGAACGCGCGTTATCAGCAAATAATTGCAAAATATTATTAGACAATGGATCTACCGTCATGTCTTGCTGGTTTACTAAGTCTGATAACTTAACGCCATTTCTACGTGCATTAACTGCTAATTGAGCGGCTTCAATTAACTGTGGTCTTATATCAAATTCACCGGCACCTTCAAGCCTAGACATTTGTGGCGCGGCTGAACTTAATGCTCGAATAATATTGCGGGCTTCACTATCATCCGCTTGATGAGCAAGTCTGGTTAAGTCATCGTTGTTATATGCCTTTTGAAAGATGGCGGCATTTAGGCGTTCAGTAGCTTGTTTAGTTGGCAGCCCGTTATTGTCTATTAAGTTGGCTTGCTCTGTAGTGGGCATAGAATTAATAAACCCACGCAATGCATTATTGTCAAGATTACCTTCTTCGTCATGTTTAATACCAGCCAAGTCAATCCTATTAGAATCGTTCTTAGCCTGTTCTACAGCAGATAAATTTAAGTTAGACGCCACATTAGATATATCGCCAATATCATTAGTAATCTGGTCTTTTGGCATTAACCGCACCAATACGGGCTGCGGAATATTATTAATAACTTCTGAGCTTACGCCATGTAAATCATCGTTAGCTAAGTTTTCTCTATAGTTTCCTGCGGTGTTACGCTCATATGCAGCTTGTAAACCAGCAGAACGAGCATTGCCGGCAATAGCTTTTAGGCCGGGATAGTCTGACTGAAAAAACTCTGGGTTAACAGAACCATCTGCATTATTAGATGGCAACACCGCTCTAGCATCTATCACGGCATATTGAATTGGAATCTTACGCCCATCAGAAGCCGTTACAGTAGACTTTCTGCCAAGTTGAGCCTCTGGTATAGGAAGGTCTCCAGAAACGACTGGTGCGCCTGTTCCAAAGTCTTTAGAGAAGCCTACAAGATCATAGTCGGGATTAGCTGCGATCTGATTCATTTGAGATACAGAAGCGGGCGTAGCGCGGTTACGGTTTTGAATAACCACATTTTTAGCTTGATCTACTTGGGCCGCTGTATTTAATACTTCTGGTGTAGGAATACTTGCAACAGGAGCCACTTGAGGAAGTTTAACTAAGGGTTTACCCTCAGTTTCTCCTAACATTCCAGCATAATCTTGAGAGGCACTAATTGGAGGAACTGTTTGAGCTTGTTCTACGGGTGGAGCTGTAACTACCGCTTCATCTTTAATTGTTTCTGGAATAATTCGTGGTTCTCTATACGCTTGAATGCCTCTTGATGTGCCGCCTATTCCACCACCAGCCGCAGCAGCTCCAAAGAATGCTTCTTTGTATTCTTTGTTAGCCTCTTCTCCAGTAACTGGTAATCCAGCTTGATATCTTTCCATTGCCTGCTCTAATACCTCAACTGGAGCTTCTGCAATGATGCCTTCTGTTGCCCCAACTGCAACTCTTTTACCCACCTTTGCAGCCAATTGGCGGGCGGTTAATTCTTTTGCAACTTCTGTTCCAGCTTTTTTACCGAGGCTGCCTAAGCCAAGCATAAAACGGTCCGCAAAATAACCCAATGGAGCAGTACCAGCAGCAGTAAGTGCAGCTTTAGCAACTTCTAATTCTTTTGGATCATTCTTTTCTTGAGCTTGACGTACTAAAAAATTACCAAACTGCTGTACTCCATACACTCCAATACCAACCAACGCACCTCCTACCGGAGTAATAAACGGTGATGCCGCCATACCAGCCGCTAAAGGTATTGCTGTTTGTGGTCCTGATTGTGCAATTTGTTCGGTAATAAATTTAGGAACTTGAGCTGCCGCAGCGCCGAGGCCTTTTTGTTCATAAATGCGTTCTATATCAGCAGCAGACGTTCCGGGTGTTACTTGCGGTACTTGTTGCGCTGCTTTTATTTGCTGCATCTTTTTAAGGGTATCGGCATCAGTGCCAAGCGTAGATGTGGCAGCTAAACCTAAACCAGAAGCAACATCACCAAGAGATTCAATACCCCTTTTACCGGCAGCTAATGTGCCTTTTAAAATTCCAACATCTTCTGGTTTTCTTTGGGCTAATACTGGTGCCTGTACTTGGCGTTCAGCCGTCATCCGTTTAGCGGTTGACTGAATAATGGATGGGTCTGTGCCGTCAGGAAACTCTAAAACAGTACCATCAAATAATTCGGCTTCTATAGCCATTCGTTACCTTATTGAATTGGGTTACCTTGAGCATCAAATCGCATTCTACCAGCAGGTGCTGCTGATGGTTGATTTGTACCAAATAAATTACGTGCGCCTTGAGTAATAGTATCTAAAAATCCGGGTTTTTCTGGAGGAGGAGGAGGAAGCGGAGGCAACGATACCTTAACTCTTGGTTGCTTAATTCCAGTGCTACTAAAATAAGCATCTTTAATGGCTTCCATAGAATCTAAGTAATATTGATACATAGGATCATCAGGCGGAGTATCTTTTAAAAGATCAGCAAATTTTTTGTATTGAGGATCTGCTGCTGCACGACTTAAAGCAGCAGTAATATTTGCTTCTTTTTTGGCTTCTGCTGTCTGTTCTGCCGCTGTTCTACCAGCCTGTATACGTTCTTTTGTTGCCGCTAATCTTTCTCTACTAATATCTGACTTTTCTTCACGAGCCGCAGTTAATTCATCTAGTTTTGCTTGGCTAATCTTAGAAAGTTCTTTTGCCCGTAAGCCGCCCAGTTCTGACTTATCAAAACTAGCAAGTTCAGCAGCGCGTTGTTTTTGTAATGCGCCATAAGTGCTAATTCCTTGTAGCGCACCCTGACCAATATTAGTCATAGCATATGGAGAAGTACCGCCCATTATTCCAAAGCCAGCCTGCATTAAAGCAAGATACTTATCTTGTTCTGCATTTTTCTTTAATTCTTCACGTTCTTGAGCTTGACGCGCTATATACGATTGAAATGGATCAATTGCTTGTGTTTCTTGCGGAATGTTAACAATGCTTTCTCCGGGAGATAAGGAATATTCAGGCTCAACTACATCGCCTTGAGCAAAATGTGCAATACCACCTTCTGCCATTTTGACATATCCTTGCGTTTCTCTTGGCAAGGATTCAATTCCACTGCCACGCTTAAGCATTTCAGATACGCGACCCGGACCAGCGTTATAAGCAGCCAATCCTAATACTGGATCTTTAAACCTATCTACTTGTTGTTTTAAGTATGTTGCTCCACCAAGAAGATTTTCATATGTATTTTTACGGTTAATGCCAAGTTCTCTTGCGGTAGCTTCCATTATTTGCATTGGGCCATAGGCGCCTGCTTTTGACATTGCAGTTTCTGGATTTTTAAGCCCGCCAGTCTCTTTGTAAAGAGCATGAAGCATAAGATTTGGGTCTAGTCCTACTTGCTTTGCCGCTGCAATAGCTTGCTCTTCAAGCGGATGAGTGCCGCGTTTGGCTACATCTAAATTAGCAATTCCAGAAGAATTTGCTGCGGCCTTAGTTGCTTCATATGATTTAGGAAGCGCGTCAATTACTCCTCTTGCTCTGGATTTAAGTCCAGACAACAAACTCATAATTTGACTTTCTTCTTCGGTTAAACCTTCTTCGTCTTCATCTTCTGCATCTCCGCCGCTAGCAAAGGCTACAATGCCACCGCCAGCCATACCTTGTGGCATACCTGTAGGTAAGCTTGCTACACCGGGCTGGTTCTCTGGTAACTGTTGTGCCATTGGCGCAGCCATCGGAACTTGTGGTTGAGGAGGAACTTGAGCTTGCATTTGTGGTTGCATTTGTGGCTGAGGATTAGCTTGATCTAATACGTCCTCTGCTACTGTACGGGCTGGTGGCTGTCCTGCACCAGCGCTCTGCAATTGCTGACGGCGCTGAATCTCAGCTAAGGCTAAAAACTGTGGCACTACGCTATTAGGACTCTTAGCGTAACCAACTAAGGTGTTCTGTGGAACGTCCTTTAAATGTTCTGATAATTGTGTAATGTTCATAGTTAACCTACCAATTGTTTGAGTCTAATATCGGCTAAGTCACTGCCAGATTTAACAAGTCCGCCTTTAGCGTAGCTTCTGATGTAACCACCCTTAGCAATACCAAGATAGTCCGCTGAACTTGGATCTGACATTGCATCTGTAATATTAAGATTGCTAAGATTTTCTCCAGTAGGAAGACCGCCACTTGGAGTAAAGATATTTTTAATTCCGCCATAAGCGTCTTTAATTGCGCCTGTAATATTACTCATTCCATCTTTACCTAATAGCCCAAGCGCAGCTATTCCAGCGGTACCTAAACCGCCAATTTGAGAAGCTTTATTAGGAGCAGCTTGATAACCTTGCTGAGTTCCTTGTTGTGATGCTGTAGTTGTTTGGCTGCCTACTGGAAGTCCTTGCAACATACTTTGTTGGGCTTGTAACAGTTGCTGTGGCATTAAGTATTGTTGTGTACCTAATTGATTCTGTAATTGGGCGGCAGATTGCTGTTGGTTAAATTGGTTCTGACCAAGTTGCCCTAAAGTGCTAGCGCCTTGTAAACCTAAACCATAAGCATTCTGTGCGCCAGAAACACCTTGTAAGCCAGCTTGTTGACCCTGTATACCAACACCAAGACCTTGAAGTCCTAAGTTAGCGCCAAACTGTTGAGCTTGTTGCGCTTGATTAAATGCCGCGTTATATCCTTGTCCAATAGCTTGTTGGCGAGCTAAGTCATAATTCTGGGCATTTAATCCTTGTGCTAAAGTTGCACGGTTTCCGCCAAATGCGCCCTGACCAACAGCCTTAGCGCTAATACCTTGATTTGCTAAAGCTTGCTGTTGTGTAAGCATTGCTAGCTGGGGAGCAAGCGCCTGTTGAATATAAGGGTTCATGTAGGCTGCCATCTGATTAGGATCAGTAGCCATGTTCTGGTAGTTTTGCCCAGCCTGTGTAGCTTGTTGACCATATCCAGAAGCGGTCTGTCCATACCCTAATGCGGTTCCAGCCGTACCCATAGCGCCTTGGGCCGCTTGGTTAGCCATACCTGTAGCTTGACCAATTTGTGGGGCGACACCTAAGTTTGCTGCATTAGTATAAGACTGTTGTTGCAGTGCAGTAGGAGTTGCAGTCAATGCTTGAGCATTGGTTAACAAGTTATTTACATAAGGTTGAGCAAATGCACTAATGCCACCAGTAGTAGTCGAAACATTGTTCGCTAAATTGGTTTGCTGGCTTTGTGGGGTAGAAGATATACCCTGAGCGTCGAATAATCCCATAATTTAATTCCTTGGTAAAAACTTACTTGCGTTAATCTGTTTACCCTGTTTAGGGTTGCCTGTTCTAGCTCTACGAATCTTGTCCATCATTTTGTATAAATGCTTTGCTCCAGCGTCTGTAGAGCCGTTACCTAAATGCGATACTACATCTGCGGGTATGACAAATTCACCGTCCGCAAGTCTGGCAGGTTGTTTATCACCTATTGTAGCTGGAATATGGTCACTCATGCCATCTCCGGGACCTTTTAAAAGCCTGCCACCGTCTGAATATCCGCCTAAATCTCCAATACCAGAATGCATAACGCCGCCTTGAGCGGCCATCATAGTACTACCTAAACTATATAACCCCTTAGCGGCACCAATATCAGAACCGATATCTTTCCCGCCGCTTGAGGCTGCTCCGTATAAGTTTTTACCTAAACCATATGCTTTGTATGCAGTTTGAAGATCAGCAAGTCCTAAGCCAGCGTCAGCAACTGTTGGAAGAGCGGCTTCAGCGCCAACGGCGGCGGGAGCTAATGCAGCACCTGCGCCAGCGGTTAAAGCAGCTATGCCTACATTTTGTAGAATGGGTTGAAGATCTTTTTGAAAGCTAAATCCAGATCCACCAGTTTCAGCCAAACTAGCTATGCGCTGTACATTCCGATTGCGGGCTTGTCCAAAGTTTTGACTAACAATAGAATTAATTTCTTCTGGAGCAAGACCAGCCGCTTGCGCTTCTGGAACCATACTTGCAATTTCTTGTTCCGTTGGGGCGTTTCTTTCACCACGATTTTGACCTACTTGCCAGCCCATTGAGTGTGCTTTAAAACCAAGTTGGTTTTTATAATAATCTTTTGGTACTATATCTTTAAGGCCTTGAAGCTGATTATATTCGGTGTCGTAATTCTCGTTACCTTGATAAGCATTAATAATTTGCTTGCCTAATTTATCAGCAACTTGGCTATAAAATTGTTTTGGATCTTTACTTTTTAACTCATAAAAAGCTTGTGCTTCTGCTGGATCATTTGCAACCGCGCTTTTTGGGTTAAAGAAAGTAGACTGTATATATGGGTCATTGCGGGCTTCTGCGGTAGCTACAATCTTTCCGTTTGAGTCAACTAAATTTCCATTATCGTCATTAGAATAAGTAGGTTGCACGTCACCACCTTCATCATACCGCAGTGCAGCAATTCCACCATTAGCTAGTTTCATTTCACCAGTATATGGATCTGTTTTTGCTTCATAGCTAGCGTTAAGGGCGCTTGAGCTTATTGGTGCTTGAGAAGGCGTAGCGTACTGAGACGGCACTTGTTGGCTGCCCGGATACATTTGATTCTGTTCTATAGGCGTATTTAAGCCTGCTATTCCGCTAGAATACATAGTAGTCCTTCTTAATATTTGCTGATTTTACCATTTAAATCTTGACTTTCAAAACATTAGCGTTAGCTGTATCAACATAAACCGAACCTACTGTAATATTGGCGTAATCGGCTTGGGTTGGAAGACTAACTACTCTGGCATTGGTAGCATTAGCTTCGCTAAAATTAAGGGCAGAAATGACCGCCGTTCCGTTACGTTGTGTAGACATTACCGAGGGTCCCGGATTATCTAGCTGGTTAAAGTAAAGCCGCAAGACGTTATTAAATTGGTCTTGGAATTGTTGGTTATACTCAACCGGCGCAATTGGTAAGTTAGGTGCTTTAGTAGTGCCTGTACTCATGAGCGTCTTCCGTCTGGTCTAATATCAATCCTTGGTGCGCCTAGCTGCCAAGCCACACCCAATCCATCTGAGCTAATCTTCATTGCCATTTGGCGACCACGTAAGCGGGTATAAACCTGTCCTGTAAACTGTTGTACCGTATATTGGGGGTATGTTACATAGTTCTGTGAACTTGTTGTAGTGGCGTTAGCTGCATCCCCATAGGCTGAACCTGAGTTTTGACGGGGTTGAAGTTCCATAACAACAGAAGGCTGGTCTACATTTGAGCCATTAAAGTTAACATCGGGCAACATTCTCCAGACATAAGCAAAGTTATTTCCATCCCCAATATCAAAATCGGAAGACTGTACATAGGCATTAATTGGTAAGCTAGATAAACCACCCGCATCATCCGTGCCAACCTCATGGTAAACAACTCGCCCTGTTGGGTTTAATAAAGCATCTGCGCCAACAATATACACACCCATTGGGTTTGGACGAATACCAGAATCTAGCCACGAAGTACGGTTTAAATTACCATAAGACCAAACACGATCTAAGTAGTTATAGATTACATACTTATCAATTACCGTACTGTTTTGTGAACAATAGAACCACCAAATTTCATTAAATCCTTCATTAGATCCTACGGTAACTTGCCATGCTTGATCTTTATTAATATCAGCAAAAACATATTGCCGCAGCGCACAAGGCAAAGTTTCCACCCTACCAGAATACATATAGAACTTGTCCGTACCCATCCAGTAAGTAATGTTGTTAATTGTAATAATTGCATTTGGCCCCATAATTGAAGTGTTATCCATAATTACTTGGAAGCCCCAAACATAGGGTGGCCCTAAATACTGCATTGAATACACGGTTGAATCCGTTAACACTAAAACTTCCTGACGGGTGTTAATCGTAGCTACAATATATGAACCGTGCGAAAGTCTAAATTCACCAGCTTGATTAGTTATGGCTGGAACCCATTCGTAAGGGTTTTCTTGGTCTGACCAGCGTACCAACATAGGGTCAAAAGGAGTGTTAGAATTTGTAGAATCATAACTATTAGCGCCAAAAGCCATTACAAATCGTTGAATATCTGAAGCTACAACTTCATTAGTTGTATGTGGCACCCATACACCAGACCCGCTAGATACAACGTTTGCTAAATCTGCTAAATATTCTGCTCTATTACCTGTGCCATTTGCCGCCGTCCAGTAAAAAATTGGACCCCCACGAGGAGCTAAAACTAAGTCCTGACCATAGTTATCATTAGTCCAAAGCCGCAATTGTTGTCCTACGCCAGCGCCAGTATTATAAGCAGAACCCCAAGTACCTCGACTCCAAGGCCCAGCACCCCAGCCATTACCAATAGAGTAAATAGCTAAACCAACCGGGTATTCGTTTTGAACCGTTATATTAGCTAAGTTTGTGGCAGAAGAAGTACTAAAAGTAATATTGGATAAGTTATTGTCAGATCCGGGAGCAGATAAAATGTAGCTGTAGTTAGCTGCATATTTGAAAGTCTGATGTTCGCCGTTAATAGTTGTGTTAGCTATGCCACCTACGTTAGATACCGAACAGTTAGAAATAATAATAAAGTCACCATTATTAGCATCATTATTAGTGTCATACCATTGAAAGAACCCGCTAGATACATTAGCGCCAGCCGTATGAGAAGCTGCCGTAGTATTGTTAAACCCTCTTACGCATGAAGAGGCAGTATTGGCTGTTAGGGTGCTATAAAAAATCTGTTCCGTATCAATCTTAATAATGCCGTTTTGAGCGGGCATATACCTAGCATTAGTCATTACTACAGTTGTAGTAGAGTTTGAAATAGTGTTAACTAGGGTTGTAAAGCCAACCGATATAGCATTAACTTCATTAGCCGAGGCAACGATTGGTGTAATGTCGTAGTAAATACCGCCGTTTTCAATATAGTATTTAAGGTTAGTTCCAATACCAAGTAAGTTGGCACCAGCTAATGTAGCCCAGTTCCATAAAGATCTAGCAACACCAAGGAAGTAGTTAATGCTTAACCGTGTCCAACCACCAATTTTTTCAGGGTAGCCAGAACGGAAACGAATCTTATCACCATCATAATATCCACCCTCATTCGAGTAGTTAGTGCCTTCACGATTTAAACCGGGGCGCAATTGAATTTTTTGTAATGGCATAGTTACCCTAGTACCTGTAGTGCTTTGGTTATTTTAGCAATTCTTTCGTCTAAACCCGTAAGACCGCCGTTAATTCTTCTGGTCATTACGCCGTATTCTTGTGTGTCTGCCAACAGATTTAGCTGCTTACGATTCCAGTACCAGCCCGCACTTAAAGCGGCATATTTGGGAGTGAGTAATAAATCAGGGTTATCAATAAAATCGACACCAACACCACTTCCGCAATTCGCATAATTCTCTCTACCTGTTAATTGTATTAAACCTCTACCGTGAAACTTCCAGCCATCGCCGTCTTGAAGATTACCCATCCGTCCAGCGTATACAAAATTAGCCAGCTTTTCTGGGTTGTTAGCGTAAGGTTCTGCCATACTAATATTAGGAAAACGGCTAGGCCAGACTTGCGTTAGTCTTTGGGCGGAGTAATTAAGGTTTTCTTGTAAACGAGTAAAGTTAGCGCTCTCAACAGCACACTGACCAATAAACGCTGCTTGACGCTTTGGTGTGTCGAGGTCATATTTAACAAAGACTTGATTTAACGGGATTTCCCATTTGGTGTCTATGCCAAGTTTTTTTAATTGCAAGCTGTTCATTTGGCGTTAAAGATTCCAATTTGTTCGCTCAACCAACCTTGAAGGCTAACGAGCTGTTGCGTAGTCATTGCGCATTTTTCAATAAATTTAGGGTCAGTGGAGGTGCCATCAGTTGGGCTGGTGGTGTTGGAAATTGTGCCTGTTTGACCGGTACTGGAGAGGCGCATCCCACCATAAGTACGCTTAATAAGAGCAATGCGATTTTCATAATCATTTTTAACCTTTTCATTAACTTGTGCGGCTTCTTTAGCCTTTGATTTATTAGCTAGTTCCTGCTCTTTAGCAGCCAGTTCAGCCTTAGATACATAGGCATCATACTTAGCAGACTCGTATTTGCCGTAGCCTAAACCACCCAATGCAAGAACAGCACAGGCAGCGTAGATATAAAACTGAACAGGAATCATTAGCCCAAACATTAGACAATCCTCGGTGAGAATGCAAAGGTAGCTGGGTAGTCGTGTATTAGGGCTGTGTTGTCATGCCATTGATCTGGTGTAATGAAGCCGGGTTCTACGAGAGCCTTGATGTTCCAACCAAAGTTTAAGTATAAGCACTTTGATCCTAAGCTTTTGTAATATATCCACTGAAACAAACCATGACCAGTAACAAGAATATGACCCGGATTAGTTGGGCTACAGTTTAAATCGCCAGAGTACGACATACCAGACGAGCCATCAAAAGTTACTACGGCAAATCCATAAAACGGGTTACGCCAAAGCCATTGGACTCGTGACCACCAAGAATGGCTGTGTTTCTCTTCCCAACCAGCATCACCGTCTAAGCTGTTATCAGGAGTCTGGAACCAAGTAAAGAGACTAATCAAGCGTGGGCCTACGGCTTTAGCAGTAGCATTATTAACCCAGCCCATTTCGTCCTTTTTGAATAGTACGATGAATAGTGCTAAAGGAAAGGTTAAGACTGTACCAATTAGATTAATAACTACTAGAAACGGATAAAGTAAAAAGCTCATTTGTCGTCCAATGGTTTAGTTGTATAAAAGCGCAAAATAGCGCAAATAATACCTATGCTCACAAAAATGGTTCCGTAGTACTTAGGACTAATAACATCCTGAAGATACGAAAAGTTATCATATAGCGCACCAATAATAACCAAAGCCAACGAGAACCACATCGTCCGTGACCTAACCATTTGTTTCATTGTTACGTGCATCATTTTTTACGGGTTGTTACTTTTTTAACAACGGTTTTGCGGGCAGCCTTTTTAACGGGCTTTTCTGCTGGGAAAGGCCAAGGTGCGGGCACGGGTTTACGAACATAGCCTAAACGGTCAAAGATATAGTCAATAATAAACATTAGAAAGTTATCCCAAATAGAGGTACGGAAGTTACTGCAACAGCAACGTGCTGAACAGGGTCAGATAAATTAGCGCCACAATCACTACACTTTTGCGCAGCCAATTCAAATTCGTCCACATCCCGACTACACTGCGGGCATAAGATTTCAACCTTAGTAGCGCAGTCGGTATTGTTTTCATCAAGAGTAACGGCTTGAGTTTCGATAATCATTAACTACTCCATTGGGCTGTTGGTACAGGGGGGAATACTGGGTTTGCTACTGGATAAACGATATATTGCCGTACTGCATTACGATACGTATTAAATGCGGCTGAGTTCACCAGATATGGGTTTGACTTGGTTGAATCAGCAACGTCAGGAATAGTAGTCCAGTCGGTTTGATACAGTAGTTTACTGGCTTGGCTTTTACAATCTGCTAATGGTTGATTAGCATTTAATGAACTAATTTCAGCGTCACAGGCTGCTTGCGTTGGCTGGGCAATATTTACCGAATACCAAGATAACGTGTTGTAGTCATTGTTGTCTGTCATCGACCATTCTGCACCGGGAGCCAAAGCTACAATTGCTTGTGGATAGCTATTAGGAAGTTCGTATGACATTATAAAATCTCCAGTAAAGTAATTCTTGCACTACTATATGCGCCCCAGTCTGCCGTTCCCCCACTATCTGCGGAAATGTAAGGTCGGTAAGTTAAAAGACTTGTTGATGATGGGGAGTCTAAAAGACTGATTCCAGTAGATCCGTAAAAGCTGTTTTGGCCTGTTGGTACTGCAGCCATAGCCATAGGAGAAGAACTATTTAAGTTTGTTGAATTACGGTATACAGTTAAAAAAGCATTACCACCATAGCCGTTGGTTTGCCAAAACATTCCGCTTACTAAAACAAGAATTTTGCTAGATACGGACGTTGGTGTAATATTTGCCAAACTACTTGTGGCTGTAAATGAACCTGAAGTTGTTGATCCAGTTCCGCCAGATGAAAATACAGTTTGAATAATACGTCCTGTAATTCCTGTATAGGTTGTAGCACTAATGGTATTAGCAGTAATCGTGCCATTTGCCGTAACGTTTGCGCCAGCCGTAATGCTTCCAGAAACAGCTAAATCGCCAGTAACACTATTGCCTGATGGGGTAGCATTATAAAAGTCGGTGCCGTCACAGTAAACTTGGGCATATGTGCCATTAGAAAGGGCTGCTCCAGTACCGCTTGAAGTCTTAATGGTAATTGTGTTACCCGACTGGTTCTTAATTAAATAGACTTTTTCTACTGCTGGGGCAATAAGATTTTGCGGGCTAGTAACCGGGCCACTTAATATCAATACCGCATTTCTAGCTTGGTCTACAGCACCGTTGTAGTTAGATAGGGTATAAGTCGCATTGGTCATTGTAATGGTTTCAACGCCCGTAATAGCTTGCTCAATAATAGAGCCTAAGTTAGTATTAGTCGTTGTACCCCAAGTGCCGGACTGTTCGCCGTTACCAATGAGTTCAATTCTGAGGGAGGTACTATAAGTTGAGGCCACGGTTAAGCTCCTAACAATGAAAGACCACGTTTTTTGGTCTTAAGATTACTAATATAAGACTGCGTTAGTCCTGTAGCTGCGACAATCTCTCTTTGTTTACTTCCTTGTTTTAATAGTTCCATAGCTTTTAATACCATTTCTTTAGGATGTTTTCTTGCCATATCATTTAAAAGTGCTTTTCCAGTTCTGCCAATTGATATAGCAAGTTTTTGTGCAGCGGTACGTTTTTGCCCAATGCGAGCTAATCTTGCCCTTTCAACGGCTTCTCTGGGCATTTTGCCAGCACCTTCTCCGCCATACGTAAGGTTGTATCCACCGCCATTGCGAATATATGTATTATGCTTTGCAATTAGTTGTATTTCCATCTGTTGGATGTCTTCAAGATCTTTTCCCTCATAAACGGTTTCTACAGTAAATGCATCTGAACCGTATTCTTTAATGGCGTTATAAAATGGGTAATTCAACCCGTTATTTGCACAAGCCTTATGTTGTAACCAACGTTTGTGAACCGTACGGCTAGTAATGCCAATATATAGCATTCCATTTACCGTATTCGTTATTTTATATACAAACATTCTTTATCCTTTATGCTGCTATTAAATCCCATTCGGTTACTGCATTATCTGTAACTTGTGTCCATGTAGCGCTATTGCTATCGTTTATTTGTGTCCAAGTTGTTGTGTAATTGTCGGGTATTTGACCCCAGACTAACACTTGCCCAATTATACCTGTAGCTTGAACGCCTGTTAAGTAGATAACGGCACTTCCTGTAATGCTTACATTGCCTACCTGACCTACCGCTTGTACCCCTGTTACCCTGATATTTTGGGTTAAGGTTACTGTTACATTGCCTAGCTGAGTAGGAGCTTGAACTCCTGTTACAGCCATATTTACACTAGTTGCCGTACTAACCGTACCTACATATCCTACTGCCTGAAGTCCTGTGGCGTTAACTCCTGCGCCCGTTTTGGTTGTTACCGTACCAAGTTTACCTACGCCTTGAACCCCAGTTACCGAAACACTTCCAGCAGCAGTTGCCGTAACCGTGCCTACTTGTCCTACACCTTGAACCCCTGTTACATTGACTACGGCAGTACCCGTAACCCTTGCAGTACCTATGTATCCTACTGATTGAACGCCCGTTACATTAACAACGGTTGTTGGTGTTGCTATTACGGTACCAAGCTGGCCTATGCCCTCTACGCCAGATAAAAATACATTTGCATTGGCGGCTATTGTTACTGAGCCTACCTGCCCTACACCCTGAACGCCCGTTAAAAGAACGCCTACGCCCTGTGCGACTGTTACAGTACCTACTTGACCAACGGCTTGAACGCCCGTTACCGATACATTAGCAGCTCCCGTTACACTAGCAGTACCTAAATAGCCAACCGCCTGTACGCCCGTAACAAGTACTGAAACACTAATGGATCCAGTACCCCCAGTGTCTGCAAAGGGAGCCGATGCGAATGGGCTAAATCCGAACATGGTCTATCCCTTAAGCCGTGTAAGTACCAGAAGCTGTGTAAGTTAAGATTGTTTTTGTACCACTAGTAGTTACTGTTGGTGAACCTGTAGTTGTGCCTGTGTAAATTCCTGTTGGAATAGCCAAAATAACCACTCCGTTTTCTACTTTTGCGAAATGTGAAATTTTAACTCTCCTTAGTTTAAAAAGAATGGGCTAACTATAGCCGTTGTTACTGTTCCAGTATTGGTAATTGTAAAAGCATTGGTACTGTTATCAATAATGGTTGCATTTTGTAATGTTAATAATGAAGTATTGGTAATAGCTGTTAAATTAGCTATTGGTGGAGTAAAGTTAGCTGTATATACAGCAGTTCCATTTACTAAGCGCATATTAGACACATACCCAGTAAATATTTGCCCTCCACCATCGCCATTTCTATTAAGATTTGCTGTAAAAGTTGAATCAACAATAGACCTATTATCACTAGAAGTTCCAATAGAAACACCATTTAAATAAACTGTTGTTGTTCCAGAATTTCTAACCCATGCAAGGTGATACCAAACACCTGTTGATAATGTTGAACAGGTATAAGCATTGTTGTAATAAGTTGCGCCAGAATAGTATTCAAGTTTAATAGTGGTTGAATTGTTTATGCTAAAAGCATAGCCATAACTAGAAGAATTCCATTGATTTAATAAAAATTGAGGGGAACTAAAGCTATTTGAATTAAACCAACATTCATAAGTAAAGTTGTTATTAGCTAAATTAAAAGCCGCATTATCAGCAATAGTTAAATAATTTGAGCCACTAAAGTTTCCAGCATAAGTTACATTGCCTTTTAAACTTCCACTACTAGTAAATGAATGTATAGTATTTCCACCGCTTGTAGTTACTGTACCGCCTGAGAATTGTTGGCTACCAGCATAGCTAATGATTACAACACCGCTACCGCCAGCTTTTCCATTAGCACCATTAGCTCCACCACCGCCACCACCAGTATTAGCAGTACCAGCAGTTGCTTGACCAACAGCAACAGAACCAGCATTACCACCGCCACCAACACCACCAGAACCTTGTGTTTTGGTTATAGGGTCATCTGTACTACCGCCACCGCCACCTGCATAAGTAACCGATGAACCTGTTATAGAAGATGCAGAACCAGCGCCTCCATTACCACCGCCACCAACAGTTGCATTTACTCCTACTGCCCCAGCGCCACCACCACCACCAGAATTGGTATAAGTTATATTATCGCTTTGACCATTACCGCCAGCATTTCCTTGTGAAGCAGTACCTGCGCCTCCAGTACCGTTTGCAGCACCACCACCGCCTCCAGAACCACCAGAAGCACCAGATGTTGTGCTACTTCCACCACCTGAACCACCGCCAACTGCGGCTGTAGCATAAGCACTAAATGAAGAATTTGATCCATTTGTTCCTCTTGAACCACTTGATGTACTAGCCGCACCGCCAGCACCTACAGTAACTACATAGGTTGAATTTGTGTCAATGACTACACCCGAACCAGACAATAATCCACCTGCACCACCGCCACCGCCATAACCACCTGCACCACCTCCACCAGCTACTATTAAATAGCTTGCAGATAAAGAACTAATAGGACTTAGTACACCACTTGTAGTGAATGTGTGGATAGTATTGCCAGCAGCAGTTGTAATAACACCACCACCAAATTGTTGTGCGCCTGTGTAGCTGATAATTACAATGCCTGAGCCGCCTGTGCCTGAAGTTCCTTGTAAATTACCTGCGGATGTATATCCATTGCCACCGCCACCAGATCCTGTGTTAACAGTTCCAGATATAGCACTTGTTCCGTTTTTTCCACCAGCACCGCCGCCGCCTGTACCACCAATACCATTAGTACCAGTACTAGTATATAAATATGCCCCACCACCACCTCCGCCAGCATACGTTACAGCAACGCCAGATATAGAAGAAACTGATCCATTACCACCATAGCCACCAGTTGAGGTTCCTGGGGCTGATTGACCTACTTGACCAGCTCCACCGCCTCCGCCACCGCCAAACTGTGAGCCACCACCATTTGAGCTACCAGTACCACCAGCATTACCTTGCCCTGAAGTTGCAGCGCCACCAGCGCCACCTGATCCATTATCTCCACCACCGCCACCGCCTGAACCGCCAACATATCCAATATATGGACTAGTTCCACCAGCACCAGCACCGCCACCAACTGAAGCAGTTAATCCAGTAACAGATGAAGATGTTCCGTTACTACCATATTGACTAGTAACTCCAGCGCCACCAGCACCAACTGTGACTGTGTAAGAATTAGCTAAAGATAAAGTAGTTGTATTGGCTTGATAACCGCCCGCACCGCCACCGCCAGTGGAGCCACCAGAAGCACCACCAGCGACAATAAGATAACTAGCAGTAACACCAGCAACGACTGGGCCAAGCGTATTAGATGTAGCAGGAGTCGAGTTTCCAGCGGCATTTACTGCCGTTACATTACAAGTAATATTAGCGCCCGTCTGGGTTGACGTTAGTGTAAAGACATTAGCCGTAGCGTTTGATATGGCGGTTGAATTAGCTAACCATTGGTATGCGTAGGACGTTGGGGTATTTGTCCATGTACCCGTAGTAGAAGTTAAGTTAGACCCTACAAAGACATTAGAGCCAGAAATTACAGGGGCGACCGAATTAACAGGGGCAAAAGTAACAGTAAATACACCCCATGCGTTATTAATATAAGACTCAAAATTAGATATAGAAGTGTTATATCTGAGCATCCCATTGGCTGCTGTCGGTCTTTGTGCTGTAGTACCCAGTGGAACAACAATAGCGCCCGTTGAAGCGCAGTTAATATTCTGGCTAGTATCTATGGTTATTGCAGTCGTGTTTGCTGTCTGAAGTTCTAAAATTCCAGAAGTATCAACAGTTTCAACTAAACCTGCTGTAGAGGCGTTAAGTTTAGTAGTCAAAATACCGCCCAAGAATTGTTTGCATAGCCTTCTAGCTTTGCGTTTGTTGTGTTATATCTAACCATACCGTTTACTGCTGGGCTGGGTCTTTGTGCAGTTGTACCTGCTGGGATTTTTATGGCGCCCGTTGAAGTACAGTTAGCATTTTGATTCTGATCTATAAGTAAGGCAGTTGAGCCATTAGTTTGTAAAGATAGATTTGCCGTACCGTTCGCTGTTTTAATTAGCGCAGTCCATTGTGTGGCGTTGCCAGCTTGGGCATTTATTGTGCTTGGCATGGTTTACGCCGTATAGCTACCAGAACTAGTGAATTTCATAATTGTGTTGCTTCCGCTAGTTGTTACTGTTGGGGATCCTGTAGTAGTTCCTGAATAGTTTGCGGTTGGAACTGAAATAATTACAACGCCTGAACCTCCGTTTGCACCTGTGTTATATGGACTTCCAGAAGCACCGCCACCTCCGCCACCAGTATTAGCTGTTCCTGCTACAGCGTAACTTGTTCCGTCTAATGCTCCAGCGCCACCACCGCCATTACCACCAGAAGATGTGCCATATCCTGTATTATTTCCGCCACCGCCACCTCCTGCATAATAAACTGATGAACCTGTAATAGATGAAGCTAAACCAACACCACCGTTACCAATTACACCAGCAGCGCCAGATGTTCCTACTGCACCAGCACCACCTCCACCACCACCTGGATACGGACCACCAACACCGTATCCGTTACCGCCCGCATAACCTTGTCCTGAAGTTCCCGAACCTCCTGTACCGCCCGCATAAGATGCGCCTCCACCAGAACCTCCAGATGCTCCGCTATTTCCAGCATTTCCGCATCCTCCACCGCCACCACCTATAGCAGTTAACGAATTAAATACTGAATTACTTCCAGAAGCCCCTACTCCACCAGCACTACTTCCAGTTGCTCCCGCTCCTACGGTAATTGTATAAGTTGTTCCAGCAATTAAAGTTGTAGTGCTAGTTAATAATCCACCAGCACCTCCGCCACCTGAGTTGTTATAACCGCCACCTGCACCACCACCAGCAACAATTAAATATGAAGCCGTATATTGACCTTGATTAACTGGAATAACCCAAGCAGTACCGTTATAAGTTTCTAATGCGCCTAATGATGTATTCCAGCCAGTTTGACCAGTTGCGGGTGAGCTAGGTCTACCTGCTGTAGTCCAAGTCGGAAAGGTGACTCCTGCTGTTCCTGCAATAATGGCGGTCATATTAAGCCTCTACTACTTCAACCCAAGCCGTTGTTGGCTCATTCCATTGATACTGTCCGTCTGGCTTTGGTGTTGGTGCTTCCCATGACCATGTAGTATCGTTTAGTTTCCAGCTTGAGAAAGGTTTTGGTGCAATGAAAACGTCATTGATATAGTCGTAAGAATAACCAATACCAGCGTAATTTCCTCTTAGAGCAACGCCACCGTCTTCTTGACCGTCTTGACCATAGTGCTTATTACCTCTTGTATTGTAAGAAGTTTGCAGCCACTGACCTGGACTAGAATCCACGAAGTTGTTAAAAAAATCGGCTTCAGCCACAATAACTTGTGTAACTTTACCGTCTACTACTTTTGCATAATGGCTCATTAGAATCTCCTTTGTTAAGCCGTGTAAGAACCACTTGATGTAAATTTTATAATGGTATTGCTACCTGAAGTTGTAATGGTAGGTGAACCTGTTGTAGTTCCTGAATAGTTAGTTGTTGGAACTGATAAGATTACAACACCACTTCCGCCAGCGCCAGCAGCCGTAGTTCCTGTGCCATTTTGCCCTCCACCTCCACCACCTCCAAGATTTGTTGTTCCAGAAGTTCCGCCATAAGTGCTATAAAGTGAGCCATTACCGCCACCTCCCGAACCACCAGTTCCAGCAGTACCATATCCAGAACCGCCACCACCGCCAGCATAGGTTATGGATGAACCTGTAATAGATGAAGCGTTTCCTGCTCCACCATTACCTCCAACAGAACCAGGATTTCCTCCAGAAGCGTTACCGCCTACAGCAGAAGCACCACCACCGCCAGCAGCTCCAGCAACAGAGCCTGAACCGCCATTATTACCTTGACCAGCAGTTCCAGAACCAAAAGTTGTAGCTCCAGCACTACTTGGAGCACCACCTCCAGAACCTCCACTTAAACCGCTAGCAGGACTTGTACTGCCACCACCACCTCCGCCACCACCTACCGCAATAGTTAGTCCAGTGATAGATGAATTTGAACCAGAAGAACCCGTAGCTCCAGCAGAAGCTGCCGCCGCACCGCCGCCGCCGACTGTAACTGAGTAATTAGTTCCAGTAGTTAAAGTAGTTGTGCTTGTTAAAAAACCACCTGCACCTCCGCCTCCGCCTGTGCCACTATAATAATCTTCTCTACCACCGCCTCCGCCACCCGCCACAACAAGATAAGAAGCTGAATATCCTTGAGAAGTTAATGTTACCCAAGCAACCCCAGAATAAACTTCAGTTGCATTATTGCTTGTGTTATATCTAAATGTGCCTGCTGCTGGACTGGCTGGTCGTTGAGCATCTGTCCCCCTTGGAACAATTAATCCGCCTGTAGTGGCGTTCATATTAATGGTGCCGTTTGAAGCGGTAGAAGTAATAATTACATTGCTAGATGAGGTAATGTTTGAAAGAGAAACAGAACCAGCAAAAGTAGCCGTCTGGGCATTATCTAAAGTAAGCGCAGTTGTATTTGCTCCGCTAGTCGTGAAGATAAGATTACCAGTTGTATCGCCAGAGATTTTAATAGAAGTAGTAACAGTGTTACCAGAAGCAATATAGCTCATATCACCGTCCAACTTTGTCCGCTAGCAATCGTAACTGATACGTTGTTTGCCGTTGTTATTGGGCCTACAGAGAAGCCATTTGTGCCTGTAGCAATCGTATAGTTTGCCGTTGCCGTAGTCTGATTTACTAGAATTGCCTGTCCTGCTCCACCCAAAGCGGAGGTCTCTGCGGGCATTGTAATAAATACATCATGTATAGCGTTAGTAAAATTAACTACTGCGTTTGCATTGCTTGAAGAAATAATGGTCGTGCGGGCGAGAGAAACGTTACCCGTATAGTAAGTCCCGATTCCAACTTCCCAGTTTGTTCCAATTTGGTCTGCAATCGTGTAATAAGTCGTGTTTGCATTTCCCAAGACGGCAAAAGATTGGTAGCCTGTAGCAGCTCCCAAAAGGACAATAGTCCCCGTACCAGCAGTAGTGCTGGTTTCCTTCACCCGATCGTATAACCCAAGAGCCATTTAAAGCTCCTATGCTATACGGATAATTGCGTTCGTAGAATCAGCGGTTGGGAAGATAATCGAAAATGTGCCGTTAGTAGCAGTTTTATCGCCACCAAAAGCCAAGACCGCAACAGCAGTATTCGCAGTAGAGTTATAAATCAACGCACCGTTAGCTGTGATATTCGCATTAGTCCAAGAGCTATTCGCAAACGACATAAACGCTACGTTACCAGTAGAGGTAGGGCTTGTACTAATCGTTAGTGTATTACCACCAGCGGTGTAGTTTGAGCTAGAGCTAGTCTGCTCATTTAAAGTCGTATACGCAGTTGTTGCGTTTGATAGGGTTGCTGAACTAGTATACAAAGCAATCTTATATACGGGTGTTGCACCTGATGTTAAATTTTGTTGACCGGCAAGGATTTGTACCTTGAACGAATCACACATTGCTTGTGTAATAGCCATACTATGCTCCTAAAAAAGTTGATTTTACTACGGTTTTCATGGGTTGACCTTGATTTTAGCTTGTCCATCTCTATAGGCATCGCCTCTTTCAAGCCCTGTACCCAAGCGGTTCAGTTGCTGCATTGCTTCTTGGTACTTGGTGTTGTACATTGCTAGCAAATCTGGCTCACCCTTCATGTAAGTATAAGCCTCTACCAAACTACCATACAACAATGCGGGCGAGTAATTATCACCTAACCAAGACGTACCAGCATCCACAATTGAGGTTGGATAATAGAAGTAATGAAGTTCAACGCCGTAGTTAGCGTCTGGCTTTGGGCCAAGCATAAAGGCTAATTCATTAGGATCATTCAATCTAGAGCCAAAAAGAGCGTAGTAACGGGGTAGTCCTGTTGCTGTTGGTTCCGGATATGATTCACGAATGAAGTTCACATCTTTGTTTAAAAGGTAGGTATAAGAGCCATCAGATCCAATTACCGCCATTGAATAGGTAGATAAGTAGTCGTTAGGACATCCTAGATAGACCGTGGTAGAAGAACAATTACCCGTAACGTTTTTCCGCAAAGAAGGTATCTGCACCGTATTATAGATGCGAGCTTCTGCCTGCTGAATGAAGGTATTAATCTGCGTTGTATAGCTGACTGTACTTCCATTGGCAAGATACGTAGCCGGAAATTGGTTCTCCGTATACGATTGGATCTGCGAAAAAAGATCGTTATAGTTCATTAGCCCATTGGTCCTCTGGACATTACGCCTTTAGTAGCCGCACCAGTACCACGGATCTTAATGCCAGAAGTTTTTACTTCATCGTTCTGTGCCTTAAATACTCCGCCTACAGACATTTTAATTTCGTCTACGCCGTTGCCAGCCTTAACTACGGCAGCCTTTTCGCTTACTGGTCCACCACTCATGGTGTGTGGTTTAGCATATACAGCAGCCGCACCAACTTCTTTGCCCATTTTTTTTTCGCTAAATTTAGCCATTATCGACCTCTTTGATTTGCGGCACGAGCCATATTACGACCCATAGCTTTCATGTTTTTGTTTAAGCTACTTTTGCTGGCTTTTGGGCCGCTCAAAATAACATTCTTACCATCGTTTGGAAATACCTGAGCATCAGTTTTACCTGTCTTAGTTACTCCGTCTGCTGCTTTTTTATATCCCATGTCCTACTCCTAAGTTATGCTAATTGTTACACTACCTACCTGCCCATAGCCTTTTAAATCGTCTGGCGTTAGGGGATTATCAAATAATTTTGATCCACCAACTGGATTCCAATTCCACTGAAACACCCTACTACCCATATCTGGTTCACCAAACCCATAAACCCCGGTGCCACCGTTAATATTAATCTGCAACCCGTTAGTACCTGACTGCTGATAACTTACATCTGGTCTTGGATCCCGTACTGCTTGTGGATCATCGACCGGGTACATACCTAATTGCAACTGCGGCTGGTCTGGGTCCCAACAGCTTGGACATACCTTGATATTATATAGTTTAGTTTTGAGTACTTGCTTTTTTAATTCCTTTAGCTTGAACTGTTGTCCACAACGATCACAGATTGAAATTGCCCATTTCCCGCTTGCGTATTTAGAGGGCATTTAGATCACCTATACATTCTGGGTATCGCCTCGCATATTCTGTTGTCCAGCTAGTTCCATAGTTACGTTTCATGTTTGATATTCTACCTGCTTTGCGCCGATTTTCTACTTGTTCTGGGGTACATTTATGCCCTTTGTTGAAAGCTTTTCCTTTTCTTGCGGCAACTGCATTTGCCCTATATTCTGGTGTAGCCCACAGTTTTTTAGTTCTTTCTGAGCGTTTTATTTTTTCTCCATCAGTCATTGATTCTTGAATGGCTTTGGTTACTTTTGCTCTATATTCCTGCTCAGACCACAGCCTAACGGATGCTTTTCCTACTTTAATTTTATGCTCATTGGAAATTGTAGAGCCAAGCGGAATTCCTGCATAGGCGCTTTTTGACTGGTTATATTTAGGATTTAATTTTTTCATAGCTAGCTGTTCATAATCGCGCATTTTTTCAGGAGAACAAACTAATAAAACCTTAAATTCAAACGCACTTTTTCCATATTTAGTCCAAGCATTTTGTAAATAACTATTTTGATGACTTTGGTTATTTAGTGCTGACATATGCTGTTTATATCTTTTATTAATTTTTTTAGATGAGCCAATATACTCATTACCAGACTCAATATGTCTAATAACGTAAACGCCAGAGTTTTCTAGTCCAGTAAACATATCAATAAAACATCTGTCTTGGTACAAATCTAATCGCAGCCTTTTCACGGTCTTCATCAGCCGCTAATTGAAACTGCTGCTCATAATCCGCCTTTAATGCCATTACTCTATTTGGGTCTACTTCTGGCTTTTTCATAGCAATATAGTATGCTAATCCTGCAACCATGCAAGGTAAAAAACGAAAAGGAATGTCTTGTTCTGTAACACCATTACCGGCATCTTGAAGTCGTCTTAATCTCCAGTACACAAACATATACTGACTTCCCGGTGAATTCGGTGTAGGCCAGACATTAATGCTAGGTAGGTTAGACGTATAAACTGTTGTAGTTACTAAATGACTAGTTGCTGTAGTACCGTTTTGGCCCCTAGCGCAGTTAATTAGTTGGTTTCCGCTAACGTTGGCGTAGTAAATTGTTTCTGTGTTTAAATTAATAAACCCATTAGAAGCTACTTGTGTTGCATCACTTACATCAATAGTAGTTGCTGAGGAGGTTATATTAGCCGTTAAAACAGCCGTGGTAGGGTTTGTTTGGCCTGTCTGACGGTTGATCCACACTTGTATCGGACGGCCCTGTGTAAGCTTATTTGGCAGTGTTGAATAGGTAGACTCAGAAATACGGGTAATGTTAATGTCAATCTGATTAGATGTGCCGTTGTTTGTACGGATTACTTGGTCTAATAGGTCAATGGTATCAACAGGAAACGGATAAGCGGCTTGCCCAGTAACCATAGGGATTTGGCCTTGCTCAATAGTCCAGAGATTAATGCCCCGGTTTGCCCATTCAATTGTTAATAAATTTAAAGACCTACGGGCGGTACGCATGTCATAACCCGTGCGCAGCTCTAAGCCAGCCCGCTCAAATGCCTCTTCAACTAAGTCGTTGAGGTCTAGGTTAAATGCATTAGTACCTGTTGTTGTCATAGTGCTGAGGCTGCTTTCATTGCGTTAAGTTCCGCAGTTAGTCTTGCTATTTCTTCATCTCTCTCGTCTAATTTTCTCATTAGCCCGGAGTTCATATCTGCCCAAAGTACCATATCCTTCATGCGCTCTTTGTGGTCATCAAACATAACTTTAAATAACTTATCAGAAGCTTCCATCTGACGGTCAATAAAATCTTCAGGTTTCATTTTAAGCCTTTTAATGTCTCCGCTAATCTAGCACGTTTGCCTAATTTACCGGGTTTCTTTGCCGCAGCAGCCAGTTTGCTTTCCGGAATTGGTTTACCAGCTTTAGCGCCAAGCGCCTTACGCAGTGATCCGGGTTTCTTAATTGCGTCTTGAATCCAGTTTTTAGTAGCCATTATTTTTTCGCTGTTTTTAAAGAGTTAATAAAGTCTTGCTTAGATGGCGCACCTTTAGTTCCGGGTTTTCTCATCTTCTCACCAGAACCAGCGGCAATCCGTTTTCTCTTGGCGTTAATATTATCGTAAAGTCCGCCAGAAGCCATTTTTTTAGGTTTAATGCCTTTTTCTTTCATTGATATAGCAGTGGCAGCTTGTTGGGCCAATCCACCTTCTTTAAATTGAGTAAAGTCAGTATTATCCCTACGCGGCTTCTTTACGCCACTAGGCATTTTAGATGGGGCAATATCGCCCATACCGCGGCTAGGTCTCATACCATTTTTCCTTTGGTTTTACCCTTAACGCAACATCCGTCTGCACGAGCAGAGGCTGTACCGCCTTTTTTCATGCCAGTTACATTGCCCATAGTATCAACGGCAGGAATGTTTTGTTCGGTTGTGCCAAACATTTCATAATCGCGCTGCTTTTCCTGACGGATTCCACGCTCTTTATTGGCTTTGTAATAAGCCTCGCGCTTCTCTTTTTCTTTGCCGGTTTCTGTATATGGCATGATTAACAGGCTCCGCCCATTTTCATTTTAATCATAGTACCTTTGGTTTTGCCTTTAGTAGCACAACCATCAGCGCGAGCAGATGCAGATCCGCCTTTGGCTAATTTTAAAGTTGTACCTTTACCGCCTTTATGCTCTTGCATATCGTGCTGTTTAAAAGCTTTTTTAATCATAGCCGTGTCTTGGGCTTTGTCCATTTTTGTATCTTCTTTCATGTCACTTTTCATAATTCCACCACCTTTAAATGTTTTGCCTTTATCGGCTTTGTTGAAATCCATTCCCACTGATTGCGGAATACCAACTTTCTTTGCAAATGCTGGGTTATGCGCAACTGCCGCCATAAGATTATGCTGTTTTTTAGATACGCTAGGCATTATACAAACCGCCCTTTAGTTTTACCCTTAATAGCACAACCATCGCCCCGCTTGGAGGCTGAAGATACAGTACCACCTTTAGCTTTTTTCTTAACAGCGCCACCTTTTTTCATGCCAGCCATACCAGCACTCATAGGTCTACTAACATCTTGACCACGAAGCATAGGACCCATTTCTAAACCACCGGCAGTTTGTTCATCTTGACCATAATCTTTAGTTGCACGACCAAGTCTAGGAGGAAGACTAGGAGGAAGAACAGCCATTTGAGGGGGCATAGCTCCACCAAGTCCGCCAGCCATAGGTCTTCCACCACGTAAACCAATAGCAGCAGGGATAGCGGCAGCAACAGGAACGTCAGCTACAGGAGCGTCATCTACATATGTACCTGAATCGCCGTTCATAACATAACGTCCGCCAGCAGCAAATTTTTTCATCTTTTTCATTTTTGTCCCCAATATCCAGCAATAAACCCAGCCACACCAGTTAAAAAACTAATAAAACCACCAATAGCCATTAATGTTTTCCATCCACCCTTAGCTTCAGATAGGGTTTTTTCAATGTTTTGGAGCGTGGTTTTAATTTCAGCCATCTCCTTTATCATCTTATCCATATCTTCCTGCAAGTGTTCAATGTTACTAGCGTGGGTGGCTAATTCTCTTGCTGTTTCAATTGCGTCAATACTCATTTTAACATTTCCATCGAGCTAGACTAGCCGCTTTACGAGTAGGTCTACCCTTCTCGTCTTTCATTGGACCGGGCATACCAGACATACGTGCGCAGAATGATTTCTTCCTAGCACCACCTTCGGGCTGTGGAGCCTTTAGGTTAGATCCAGTAGCGGCGTTATACTTTGCACGGCCTTTGGCAGTTAGCCCAGCCCCCTTAGATACAGGAAGCTTTTCACCACGACCTATTGCTAGAGAGGGGCCTTTTTTCTTAGCCATAAAACACCGTAATAGCTGCGTTAGCTGGTAATGTTATATAAACGCCATTATCAAAACGAATACCTTCACCCGGTATTAATGTAGAAATAATAGCAGTATTAACAGTAGTATCAAGCTGTAAACGTTGTGTGCCAGTAGTAGTATTAGCGGCAGTATCGTAAAAATTAATTTGCCCCGCAGTGCCGCCGGGAGCTACTTGATAGCCTTTTACTCGTACTGTACCTGTAATAGCTTGTGCATTTGCATTTAAATGCGCCATTTTTACGTCATATTGCATCGTCATAATTAATCTCCTAAAGATTTAAGTGGGGGACAAATCCCCCTAGATTAATTAAACGTTTTGCTGACCATTGTCCGCAACGTAGTAACGAATAGATCCAGTAACTGGACCACCAACAGCACCAGCAGTACCAATAGCAGAAGTAACAATAAATAAGTTGGTTGCATTAGCAACGTTACCTAAAGAAGCGCCTGCGCCTGTACTGCCTAGAGTAATTGCTTGGCGGGTTGTTACGTTACCATTTAATACAAATGCGCCGGGAACGTTAGTACCTAGAACAATTGGTTGTCCGGGGCCGCCACCACTAATTGGGGTAAACCCTATGTTACAGGTAGAATTAGCGCCTGTAGATGGGGTAGCAATATTAACAGCCAATACAACAGTGTTAGCTGGCAGAATAATTGGGGCCGTATTGGTAGCTGAAACCACTACGTTTGCGGTAGTAGAAGATGTGTTAGCGATATAAAACTGGGCAACCATGTCCATCGAACCAGCATAAGCTGTACGAGTTTGGTCACCACCTGTTGAACGCCATAAAGCTGAGGTAGTTGCTAAAGTCATGATAAATTGTCCTTGCATATAAGATCAGCTTATCAATCAATATGCTGTCTGCCGGGACAGTTTGATAAGCCGGTTTTCCCGGTTTATACGATCATACTACATTTTAAATTTTGTGCAAGTATTTACAAAAGAAAAACCCCGCCTTTTGAGCGGGGTCTTCGTAAGTCTTATATAAGACTAATTAAGCACCAGCAGATCCAAACATACCAAGAGGATCAGACCAGCCAAAGCTATAACGCTCACGTGACTTGTAGCGGACATTGCCCGTGTCGAAGTCGCCGTCCATTGACTGAGCCAAAGGCGAGCGCACAAAGTGCTTCATACCGTTTGGAACGTCCGTGGTCAAGAACCAACCATTGGTGTCGGTCAAGAAATGGTTAATGGTGTAACCTTCCGAAACAGAACCGTTGTTCTTAATTGCGTTGATATCATTGTCGTTTGTACCAACACGCAATTCAGTTTCGAGCAAGCGAGTTGCAACGAATTGGAGTGCAGGAGGAACAATCAACTTCTTAGGTTTGGAAGCAATTAACAAACCACGCTCATCCGTCCACAAGCTAATTTGAATAACGGCGGCTTCTAAAGAAGTCTCGTTTAAGTCAGCAGGGGTTGAAGGAATGTTGCTGTTAACACCGCCGTTTACCAATGGGTGTGATGCGCTGAATAAAGGAACGCCGTCGCCACCGTTATAGCCAGTAGTGAAACCGTTGTTTAATACAGCAGCAGCTTTAACCTGTTTGGTATAAGCCATAGCACGAGCTAAGGACTTGGTGTAGCGAGCTGATAAAGAATCATAGAGGTTATCTTCGATTGCTTCTTCAGTTAAGCTAAAGCCAAGGGCAATAGTTTCGTGGTTGTAGCGAGCTGTCCATGCTTCTTGAGCATTGTCATAAGCGATGGCAGAACCTTCGTTTTTAACAGGTGCAGCAGAAAAGCCAGAAAGCTTTGTTTCTTCTTCGAAAGAACGCTCTGAGGTCTCAGTTTCGTAGATCTCTTTGTGTTCTTCACCGTAGCGAGCATACTCTAAACCGAACAATGCATTCAGTCCGGGGAGCAACTCTTTCAGTAGTTGTGCGCGTGAAATAGCCATTTAATTAGCTCCTTAAACGTAATTCTGGGCCGCAGCCAACAGAATTTGGGGGTTAGTGAACTTCACGATAACTTCCGTGTAGGCGTTTGAGCCAGAGGCTGTTTCAGGAACTACTGCAATCACACGAACAGGTGCTGTCGCTGCGTTACCGCTACCAACTACGGGAGCAATAAGCGAAACGGCGGAATCACCAGTAGTGGATGATCCTGTACCTTGACGTAGAGTTTGATTAGTACCAACAACAGACGAGTTAGCTGTAGTAATAGTAGTGTTACCAGAATAGGTAATAGCTACTTTAAAAGCTGCCATAGGATCGTCAACAACATAAGCAACAGCAGAAGTAGCAGCAGCATTACCGGGGTAATATTGAGCTTGAACTAGCTGACTTTGACTATTAACGTACTGAACACCCATAAACACACCATAAGTTAAGTTAGCGGTATTGTCTGTGGTTGAATCTACAGTAACGTTAGATTTAATAACATTGCCACCTTTGATCATAACTACGTCACCGTTGTAAATCGCAGTGTTATAAGTACTGGCGATTGGTAGTTGACGTGTAGCCCCAGCATAGGGCATAAAGTCAGCACGGTTAACGGGGACTAGACCATAGGGAGCAGAAACGGTTGGATAAGCCATTTAAATCTCCTAGATATAAAAATTAAGAACCTTTACCAAAGCTCGTCGAGGATTTTCGCTCTGAAAAGAGAGGCATCCTTGGGTCACTTTGGCGCATAAGATTATTATCTACAGCTTCCGTTTGGGCTTGGCTTTGCTTCGCATAATGCGCGTTGCGTTGCTGGACAAACTCAGTCGGAGTCTTGCAAAGTAATAATCCACCAATCTCAATATTGTCCTTAAAGCGACTATTGGGATCGATTAAGAGTTGAAATTTAGGTTGTTCTTCGACTCTAACGGGTTCCCAACCTTCTCTCAGTTTTGCTGAAAGATTGCGAGGATCTGCTACGTTTAGGTTCGAGACACGAATCCATCGATACGAAAAACCAGCCTCTTTGTCAGGCTCAGGGAGCAATTCAGGTTGCGACCACTCTGTAGGTCGCTCATAAGTTGCACGGGTTTCTACATCACGTTTTGTTCTTACTTCAGCCATTTTGGGCCTCCAATTTAGTTAGTTCACGGGCATATTGCTCAGGGGTCAGTCCTAGTTTTTTAGACAAGAGAACTTGCGTTTTGCTCAGACGTACTTTTTTAGGAGACGTACTGCGCGTTGCTGGCGCTACTACCGTGCTAGCTTTTGGTCGATTTTCCTTTACAGGTTCATCTTCCGCGTCGTTAGTATCCTCGAAATTTTCGGGGAATCGTTTACGCATTGTGTTATCAATGCGGTTGTAGTACTCATCAGATCCAGCCGATACACCACTGCGAACTAACTTTTCATGCAATCCTAGAGCAAGACTGGTCATTTCTTCATCTTGACCAAACCAATCATTTCGTTTTTGCCAGCTTACTGCTTTATGATCGGGCGTTGTTACTTGCTGATTATTGCTTTGTACCTCGTTTTTCTCTTCTTGTAAAGCTTTTTGATAAACGTGCTGATAATTCTGCGCTTTATCCATCCGCAAACTAGCTGCGGTCATTTTTTCCTGAGCTTCTAAAAGCTTGTCTGCATCGCCAGATTCATACGCAGACTTGAATTCAGCTTTTGCCATATCCATTTCTCGCGCTGTAGCCTGTTTTACTGTGTCAACATAGGCTGTTTCACCGTTGGAAAGGCGTTCTTTGAGGGTTTTATTCTCATCCATAAACCTTTTTGCAACGCGTACAGCCTCTTGTTGCTCACGTAAAGCAGCTTCTTTGGCTCTACGTTCGTCATGCCAGACCTTTTTAAGCTGTTTTAGCTTGTCTTTAGCTTCTTCTTGGTACTTATCTAGCTCGGTTTCTTCCAATTCCTTAACAACTGATGGATGTAAGTTCTTACGATCACGATCAGCGGGTGGGGTATCGTCTTCAATCTCGATATCTATGTCAGATTTAGCTTCAACTTCAGGTTCTGGTGCTTTTTTCTCTTCTATTTCGTCAGGAAATTCAAATTCTTCCATCTCTTGTTGATTTTCAGCCATTTTTTACTCCTTAAGCGCGTTTAATGCCGCGAGGATCCTGAACTACGGATTCTACGGAATCGTCGTTGATCAATCTGAATTCACGACCATGAATTAAGAGGCGTGTTCCAGCGTTTGGTCTAACAATTACAAAGTCGCCCTGCTTACACCAAGGACCCGTAGGGAATCGCTTGTCGTCTTTGTAACAATCAGGCCCCAAATGAACCACGAATAGGACTGTTGCCAGCTTTTCTTCGAAATTAATGGTGTCGCTAGACTTTAATATGCCACTTTCATACTCTTCTTCAGCCTCTGGGATAGCGCATAGGATGCGATATCCTGAAGGAATGGGAAGTTGTCGTGCTTTTTCATCTGCTTCTTTGTTGAGTAATGCTGATAAATCTACCGCCCTACCTAAATCTACTGCCGTTTGGTCACTCATCCGAGTTCTCCACGTTTTTTGCAAGGTCTGCGATAAAAAGACGTGCGGTCAACAGACCCTGAACTTCACCACACATCTTTTGGTAGTCGGAATAGTCTTTAGCTGCTCCTGTACCAAGGGATTCCTGCAATCGTTGAACTTTGTCATCTATCTTTTCAGTTAAATGATTAAGCGCTTTTTCTAACATCGTTAACCTCTATTCGTTTGTTTGGACATCATTTGGTTGTGCTTGGCAATATCCACTCCAAGTTTGTTTGCTTCCGTTGTTGATTTAGACATAAGTCTTGCAGCTTCAATTTCGCGTTGAATTTGTAGATCTGCATTGTCTTTTTGTGCTTTAGCGTTTATTTGCATTCCCGCTATACGTTCTTGTGATGCGATTCTTTCTTGCTCAATAGCCATTTGTTGTGCTTTAGCCTGCGCATCAGACTGTGCTTTCATTTGCTTAGTTTGAGCTTCTTGAGCCTTGATTTGTAATTCCGCTTGCTGAATTTGAATCAATGGATCTTGTGCTGCTTGTTGTGCTTGTTGCGCTGCAACAGCCGTCTTGTCAATTTGCAATAATTTCTGTGCTGCGGGCGCGGCTAATCTAGCAATCTGAAGTTCTATCTCTTCTGGTAATTCATAGTCTTCTTCTTCGCTATAAGGAATTGGAACGCCAATCATTTCTTCCATCTGTCTACGATATGCGTAACCTAAATGCTCTTGAATGTGAGCCATTAAAGAATTCATAATCATTTGAGCTTGTGGGTTTTGACCAATCGTTTGCATGATTTTTGGATCTTGCATTAGCGCTAGATGCACTGCAATATGGGCATCGTGATCTTGATATAAGAAAGCCTTTAGGGGTTTACCCTTAAGGTTATCCATGTTCTCCGTAATTGGATCGCGCGGTTTTTGATCATCTGGTAAAGGTACTAACTTAGCTGCGTCCTTGATTCCTAAAACATCTAACATCTGGCGATGCAACAAAGGCATGTTGTAAAGTTGTGGCGCTGATTGAGCTAATTGAAGAGCAGCTTGATACTGCATAATCTTTTGGCTCATCGTAGCTGCATTTGGATCGGATACTGGAATAACTTCTACATCGTCATAGTCCGATTTTTTAGCCTTACGGTCACCTTCTGCTGGGTCATATGAATACTCTTCAGGGGTGTAATCTGCAATAATAGTCTTTAGTAACTTAAACTCACGCTTCATTGAATAATGAATACGGGCTTGTACGGCAGACATCACTTTTAAAGTTCTTTCCAGAATAGCAAGGGTTGTTCCTACCGGGGTATTCCCTGACATATCTGCAACTTTAAGATCGGCAGCAGAAGCAAATCTGCGGCCTTCATCTACGATCTTATCTAACAACCCAGCCAGAACCATTGATGGCTCTTTGTACGGCAGGGTCATAATGTTGTCTTTCATCGTACCGCTTGGTACATCAACGTCGCGGAATTCTCCGGGCGCTATCGGTGTGTCGTCTCCTTTAACACGCAAGCCACGGGTCTTAAAGCCACCCGGCAGGTTTGAAAGTGACCCTGCATCAACAAGCTGGCGGAGGATACTAGTGCCTGACTTAGCAAAAGCCCCGATAAGATGAATGAGACCAAAACAATAAAAGCCAAAACCGGGAATATAGCCGTAATGAACAAAGTGCTGACGTTTCTTATGAGTTTCATCATCTGGGTTCCAATTTCTCCTGATTGCCAAAACTGAATTGCTACCTTTTTCAATGGTTACAACATAAGGTAAAGCAATCCCTGTAGGTTCTCCATCTTCATCTTCATGCTCGTAACCTTCTAAGTCAAGGTCAACGTGCATTTCCAAAACTTTAAATCTGTCATCTGAAGTCGCTCTAAAACCAAGCTTCTCTGCAATTTTCTTTTCTACTTCATCTAATACGTTGTCTGGTTCACCTAAGTCTATGTCGCGGTAAAATCCGGCAACTTGAAGTTTGCGTAGTTCATTTTCGCTTTTGCGCATAACGTGGGTAACACGCTCTGCTGATTCAAGACTGGAGGCGCCATAAGGAACCACCATATCTTCAGCAGGAACATACATAGCGACTTGCCGTTGAAGACTTGGATCGTAATAGATTTTCTTAAATGCGTTACCTGCAATACCCAAGCCCCAGAGTAAACGCTCTTGCTCAGGACGATATTCCTGCATTACGTCTGTTAACTGGTAGTTCATATCCGCTTGAACACGTTCAGCGGCAGCTTTCTTTTCAGGTGTTTCCTTGCCGATAATCTGAGTCTTTACGGGACCAGAGGCTGGAAACGTTTCCATAATGGTTTCTGATTGGAACTTAACGACTGCTTCAGAAAGCAGTGGGTGATAAACACCACAGGCTCCGGGCCACGGTTCCATGCGGTCTTCAATCTTCATGCCTAAAAGCTCTAGGCCGTCTACATAAGCCTGAATCCAATCTCTACGCGAGGCGATATCCGAATCAAAATCGCCAATTAAATCTCCAGCAATTTCAGTTAAAGTGCCTTCACTTAAGTACTCCGCTAGGTTAGCGCCAAAGTCTTGATCGCTTTCCTCTTCTGGCTCTAGGGTAATCTCTAACCCATCTATACCAATAGTTAATGATTCTGGATCTTCAACTTCAATATCAATGGCGGGTTCCTGTGATGAATCCATGCCTTCGGGTAGTTGGTATAGTGCTTTTTCAATTGCCATAGTTTTTCCTAGTAATACGCGGTTTTGCGTCTAAAATCAATCGGTTCATCTTCTTCGTCCGTGGGTAAACGGATAAATCCACCCTTTCTAAAACGAATCAGACACATAGTCGAGGAGTCAACTAAGTCATCGTGGTCAGAATTTGGAAAGGCTGCCATCTCTTCAATCACTTCTTCTGCCCACCTTTTTCGAGGCGCCCAGACTTTTCCGGAAGCAAACAAGTCCGTTACCGAATTCATACGCGTGATCTTATCATTACCACGAGTAGGTGTAAACTCTGATACGGGTATACCCATGCGTCTTAACTCAAATATAAGAGGGCTTCCTGAAGCTTTCGCCTCTACGATAAACGCATCGGGTTCCCATTCCTTATACATTTGATAGGCTCTTTCCTTTAATTCAGGGAATTCTAGCCGTTCTTTAAAGGCGTCCAAAAGAATAACGTGGGCATCATTTTCGTTTTCATTCATAAAGAAAACACCCCAAGTTGTACAGGCTGAATAGTCTGAACGCTCATTCTTGGTAAAGGCGGTGTCCCAACCTTGGATAATAAACTCGCATTTTGGTGGTCTTTCATTCTCCCAGACTTTCCACCATTCCCGTTTAACTAATGCGCCCTCTTCTGAGGTCGGCTGTTGTTGGTACTGGGCGTTCCACTTGGCAACTGGTAGTTCTTCCTTTAAGGCGAGGAGTTCTGGCAAAGGCCAAAAGGCTGGCCACAAAGGCTCATGGTTTGGCAATATTGCAGGAAAGTCAATTACTTCCCATTCGTCGCCATCTCTTTCAATTGATGCTTGGAGGATTTTCCCCGTTAAATCCCGCTTACTCCAGCGGGTCATTACGATAACAATCGCACCCCCTGGTTGAAGACGCTGTCTTGGACCAGACGAATACCACTCATAAACTTTATCGTAAACCTCTGGATTTGTGGCTGCTATCGCCGCCTCTTGTTCCGAGTGAGGATCGTCAATAATGAGCAAATCCGCTCCTTTACCGGTAACAGTACCGCCAACGCCAATAGCAAAGTAGTCCCCGCCGCCAGAAGTACCCCAGCGCCCAGCAGCCTTACTATCAGATTTAAGAGAGACATTTGGGAATATCTTTGCATACTGATCACTTCCTACCAAGTTACGAACTTTACGACCAAAGCCCACAGCGAGTTCAGCCGTGTTCGAGCATTGGATAACTTTTCTGTCAGGATATCTGCCCAGATACCACGCAGGAAGCAAGTAACTAGCAAATTCAGACTTAGTATGACGGGGAGGCATATTAATAATAAGACGCTTGCAAGTTCCATTGGCTATCTCCTCAAATTTATTTGCCATTACCTTGTGGTGGGCGCCATTAATGAATCCGGGCCACATTTGGCGGGTGTATGTCATAAAGTCTTTTTGGGATTTTTCCCGCCCTAAAGATGAAATATAGTCTTTAGCAAACTCATAGAACGCATCTTGTTCTAACTCAGGTAGCTGGTTAACGATACTTTCTATGTCCATTACTCGATATTCCTAATCCTAATATAAGACGGTCTAATGCTTCTCGCCCGATTAGGAAGACTCTTGCAGTGTCCTAAATCACATAACTGTTTCATAGCACGATGCACATTGCCCCGCCCTCTGTCACCAGTAAACTTCATAATGTCATCTATAGAGGGAGCAAACCCAAACTTTCTCCACCATTCGTCTATAGCCATATAGATCTGCTTTTGCTTCTCGGTCATTCTTTACACCGCTTAATTAAGGCTTCCGTATGAAGCTCGGCAGAGGCTTGGTTTCCAGCTTCCATTTTCTGATGTAGGTTCAACATTAAGCTAACAAACGATAGTTCATCTAACAAATCTATGTAGAGAGTCTGTAACTCATCATAAGACATATCGTTGTAATTTATCAAAATATACCCCCCTACCCTTTTTCACCAGAAATGATGACGGGGGGGTCTTCACATGAAAGAACTTTCATATGATCTTGGGAATTTGTACCCCCCTCCCCCTCTTGTTTCCAATCGGTATGGGGGACATCGTCTAGATCTGCTATTGGTTTGTCTGGAATACTATGTGTATTCTGAGCGGTACTATTTTTTAAAAAGGGGGTGTCGGGAGTGGGTGGGGCAGCGGGTTCAGCCTTACGCTTAAGGGCTGGCTTTGAGATCAGGGCGAGCAATTCGTCCGCATCATCCATCCCGCTAGCATCTATCGTCCGCATATTGTCCGCAATCGCCCGCTTAAGTTGCGCCATCATATCGGCTCGAGCGGTGTCGCTATCCTTGATGACTCTTTGCTCGCTGATGTGTAGGAATGCATCCACGCCAGCAACTGTGCCAAGCGCTTTCAACGCAGTGAGTCTAGATGCGGGGGGATTCTCCTCGTTAAGCGCCTCTTTTGTTAGTTGCGATACGACCAATGCCCTCAATTGAGCGGTTGTATGCGATGTTTGGAACGCAATAGCCCTTTTTATAGCCTCTATTTCCAATTGTATTACCTCATTGCCTTTTAGCTTGCTTGCCCGATTCCCAGCGACCTTTGGTTTCACAGGTGTCTTGCCTTTCCTATATGCCTTACGATAAGCCTCAGCCCCTGTATCTCCATGAGCCACATTCTTAGCAAACTGTTGTTGCTTGTGGGTTAATGCTCTCTTCTCAATCCCCATTACATCTTCGAAAGGAACTTGGTCGAGGCTTTCTCTCATTTGCTTTCTTGTTAATCTAGCGATCTTCATGTCTTGGGTATAAGTTGGGAATCTGCAAAATAGGGTAATCATACCATTAACTGTATATCCGTACAGTAAAAAAACGCATTCTCGTGCCTTGCTTTACTTTCCTCTTGTATCTTCTCCTTGTGTATTGCTCTCTACTGCACAAGATAAGCTGACCATTCGGCAATATGGCGGGCTTTTAGTTTTTAGTGGTCGGCAGCAGAACTTCCGGAATCCTGGAAAACCGCCAAAGTTTATTAAGCCCAATGTTTATAAGGGCTTGACCTTTGTGTGATGTAATAACCCCACAGTTCTATCTGTTATTGTACAAATTGCAAAAATTAGATTAAGATCTATCTATGGCATTCAGCCATTACACCTTGAGGAGGGTTAAAGCGTGCGATTCAACAAAGAAAATATGAAAGCTCACATAGTAAAAGAGCTAATTTACCTTGAGAAAAAATGGGGTTTTGACCCCAGAAATGGATACGATCAAGTAAAGGATAGTGATCTTTATCGGGTCATGGCTTACGGAGAATATAAGGCTTTAAAAAATTTGTGGGATGCAATTGAATACAACAACATTGGAGAAGAATAATTATGAACATCACAACAAGCGAGCCAATTTTAGGAATGACCCCAGATTATAAATGGGTCATTGTCATGCCTGATGGTAAGAACTATAAAAAGTCATTCAGTCCAGCGTATGACTTGAAGTTTCTTGATTTTGAACAGGCTAAATATTTTCTATCCAATATGGAATCAAAAAAGAAACATAAGGTAAAAATTAGCCTTGAGATTGAATTAGAGGTTTCAACAGATTATTTTGAGAAGTTATGCGATCAACTCTCTTTGGAGGTTGTTCGTAATTGTTTTAAAAATCACAATCGCACCATTAATTCAGAATCAATGACCATTATCAAGGAGGAAGTATGACTTATAAAAACGAATTTTCGGATTTTGCTTACGATTTGCCCAATTTGGGCGATGGCTGGGAGGATAACTCTTGGCATAACGATTCTTGTCCATCCTTAGACTATCCGCTAGGCGATGGCAAGATGTTGCGCATTTGGTTTCAAGAATCTAACCCTGAAGAGCGGGAATGCGGGGGCAAGCAGTTTGTTTTAGTAATTGGTGAATATGGCGATTCTGATCATCTTATGGAATCGGACGATTTAGACGAAGTTTTAGCTTATATCAAGGATCACAATTTAACTAAGGAAAAATCATGACTACATATGCAATTTTTAGCAGTAAACATGACTCTGAAATATGGGTCAATCTTAAGGTCGGAACGCTCGAAAGCATGGAGACAGTTCGGGAATTAGTTATAGAAGAGATGAACAACGATCCAAGCCTTGAGCGTGGATATGTTGAATCCTATCCATTCTTTCAAGCTGATTGGGTAGTAATGGGCGGAAGAATAGAGACTCCCTTTGATTTCAATCAGATTTTAGAAGTAGAAAACGATCATGGTACTTTTGAAGAATCAAAACAATTTGAATGCTTTTGGGGTGATGGTTATCGGGCTGACGATAACAAATCTATTCTCGCTTATTACGATCAGGACTTTTTCAATCAAGATCGGGGATATGGGGAAATGGAATGCCACATGATTTCCACTTTAGAAAAAGGCGATAGTTTAGATATTAGCGATGTAAGTGGTCATCATTGGGTAAGGCGGATTAAATGAAAATCTATTACGCACACGCACAGAGTCGGAATTTTGATTTCCAAGCCTTTGGATTGACTTATAACGAGGCGATTAAGACTCTTCATAAAGGGCTTAAGAAACACGCTAAACAATACAACCTAGAGCCGAAATGGTTCGAGGAATGGGCGGATATAAGGGTGGAAGAACTAGAGGGGGGCATAGCTTATCGAGATCGCTCGCCACTATAAGCAAGTCTGATGAGGCTTTATTAGCCGAAACCCCGAAAGGGGTCATTTGCAAACAACCAAAAGAGGAAACAAAATGGCACAGACTCAAATTTTCAGAGGCGTTGAAACGACCACCTATTGCGACCAAGATGGGGCGCTTGTGGGTGTATATCGGGGGACTCCTGTAGTTCGCCAACTAGGGAACAAGATCACGCTTAAAACGGGCGGTTGGAAGTCTCGCACCACTAAATTAAGAATGAATCAGTTCTCTAGATCTTATTGTCAAAATCGGTTCGGGGTAACTCAAGAAAATTATGAATGGTTTTTAATTCTTAATGATCAAAAAATCCCGTTTGATGGCGATCAGATCTCTTTCGAGGTGTGATCTATGAAGATTTATTACTATTGCGGAATCACTCGACAAGAGCGGGTTTTACACGCAAGCAAACATTTTGCAAAAGATCAGGCATTTTTTTGGGGCTACCTTGAGCGGTTAGGGGATAGCTTACATTTAATCGAACTAGATGAGGGGGAAACATGGGCTACACCATAGACGATCTATTTATCTCTGTTAATGATATATACGAACAATACGACGAGGGCGAGATTCCGTTGGATGAGGCTAACGACATCTTAAAACGATGTTGCGAGTCCTTTATTCAAGCGCTAGAGGAAAAGGCTCGCTTGGCAGCATGAATTAAATTTAGCCTGAAAAATCTCAGATTTGGGATTTTTTGGAGTAAGTTTTTTGTTTTTCCGTTTTCTAGTGCGTAGTAATACGCCAAAAAAGGCCAGAACCAGGCTTGAGGCGGTATTTTACTGGTTTCCGGATTGTAATTCGTAGCACAAGGCTAAATTTTAAAAGGAGGAGTCATGCAAAAGAAGTGGTTTGATATTTTTTTTAAAGGCGAGTACTTAGGCGCTATGTTTTTGCCAGCGTCTAAACCAAAAGCAGTGCAAGAAGTGTGTAATAGGCTTGAAAAAACAGGCTTGCAGTATGTTTCATCAGATTTTTTACTAAAAGAAATGGAGAAAGTATGAAATATAAAGTATATCTAATTGACAAAACTTTAGAGGCAGATACGCCTGTTGATTTGCACAACTTAGTATGGGATTGGCAAATCGACCACCAAATATCGGAGGAAGATTGGACTAGCCCAGCAGTCTGGTTCGGTAATGAAGTAATAGGCGTAATTAATTACAACGGGAGGATATGTGCTGAACAAGAGAGAATTAAGCAAAAAGGCTAATGCCATGAAAGACGTTCAAGAATCAATTGATTACTTAACCGCAAAGAAAGAGGAGTACTCAGGGATTGCCCTGGCTATTGTAGAAAAACATTTAGGTTATGCTTTACTTAAAAAGGAGGAGTTATGCAAATCAACAGAGAATACTTTATCAACCAAATAGAACAATATCTACACACAATGGAGAAAGATGAGATGAAACCATATGCCGTCAAGGTTAGCTACAGAGGAACAAAATATTATTATTTAGATGCGCCCGATGAGTGCGAGGCTGAAGAAATAGCTTGCGAGATGTTTGAGAGTGAGTTTAAGCTAGATAATGTTGAAACAGAAGGCTATGCCGAGGGAGACAGTGACGATGAATGACGAACTTAAGTTGGAAGATGTAGTCTGCGTATTTTTATTTGGCCTTTTTGTTGTAGCGTGGTGCTTAGTATGAGGCTATTACACGATAGAAACGAACTTATCCATACGGTTGAAAGATTGGAGGATAAGGGCGGTTTTGCGGTATCATTGGGTAAAGCTGCATTATTGGCTGACGATGACAACCTAAAGATACTTGTAAAAGCGTTCCCCGCTATATTCTCAACAAGCAATAGCATAAGGCTAATTAAATGAATGCAGTCATTATCTATCTAAAAGACGGTAAAAACGGCAAAGTAGAGCTTTCTATGGAGCTAATCGGCGATCCTGGTCAGTCTTTTTTGGTAGGTAATGCTGTAGTAAACAACCTTGTGGATTTAAATAGCGTTGTTTTCGCTAATAATGAGTTTACCCAGAGACCGCATGACCGATTGCAATAAGCGATAGGCCAGCGGTTTCTGCACCCACTCTTAACTCATAATCATTGAAATCCTCGCCCTCTACTGGCGATACCCAATAAGGCATACCCGTTTTCTTAGCTACTTTGATCCCAATCGGATCATTGTCGGCTACGATTAAGCAATCAGGATAGTTCTTTGCTACCTCTAAGATGTTATTAGCCGAGAAACATACATGGATGGTATAGCGCTTTTTAACAGTCTTTAAAGCCTTTCTAATGGATAGAGCAGTAGCCAACCCCTCACAAAGAATGTGTCTTCCCTTGGCGTCAATCCTAAATTCAGCACCTTTAGTAATCTGTCCAGAAAGAAACCTTTTGCCACCCTCTTTGTCTATCATCTGACAACCTACCAATGACTGGTTTATACGCATTGGAACAATCAGCATTTCTTTCCATACCGACAGTTTTTTATCTCCTGCAAAACCTTTGCTAGCTAAGTAAGGATGAGTTCCTTTTGTTGCGGA
>Ga0209084_1000119_pt1 | contig 74596 bp, 68 predicted proteins | sample C_130820_MF_Meta_FD_187309 | JGI IMG/M metagenome (GOLD analysis project Ga0209084, IMG submission 187309) | Freshwater microbial communities from Lake Croche, Canada to study carbon cycling - C_130820_MF_MetaG (SPAdes) (version 2) | ecosystem: Environmental > Aquatic > Freshwater > Lake...
ATATAGAATTTACAAAAAAGGAAAATGTATTTTTGAAAAATATAGGGTCTGTAACAACATATAATATCAAATCATAATAATATAAAAATAAATTATTATAATATATGCCTAATAAAATGGGCGTTTTAAATGAGAAAAGGTGTAAAAAGGTTGAGCCAAATTATCTATACCAACCTTTTAAAAAGGTTGAGCCAAATTATCTATATATAAAAATAAATATAAAAACAATATTTATCTTTATGTTATAAAATGTTGAGTGGCAATATTGATTTGAATAAAAAAAGTTACAGAATAAATCTAAACGAATTTAATTCCATAACGCACAACGAGTATAATAATCTTGTTATTAGAGAAAATCTCGGCAATTATGAGCGAATTGTTTCTCTTTTGAAAGACTTGTCGGTTCTCGGCAAGGAGTGCCTTTTTTTCAGCCAGTCTCATGGTGGGTTTATACCACTAAATGTTGCACCTAATTATGATGCCATTTTTTTATTGAATAATTTGGATTCTCAAGTTAATAACTTGCAAGAAAACGTTCGCAATCATAATATTAACAATATTTCTTGGTCATTTGATGCTAATACCCAAGACAAAAATGTGGTTTTATTTGCCAATAATTATGACATGATTGATTCTGCCATCGTTGAAAAGTTAAATCCAATTATTTTAACTAATTTAAATCAAAAACTTTTAAAGAGTGGAAAGTATGAACATGTTTATGAACTTACAAACTCAAACTTGGCTTTATATATTCCGCAAAGACTAAATGAACAGTTTATTAAAGAATTTCATTATTTTATAAAAGACGAGAAATTGGACTATGACAACTTGATAAATTTATGCATTATGGTTAAGAATGGTGGCAAACAATTTGAAGATATGTTAAACGCTAACTTGCATTTAATTGACAGATGGACTATTTTAGATACTGGAAGTACCGATGAAACTATTGATATTATTAATCGCGTTCTAGTTGGAAAGAAAAAGGGTCGCCTATTTCAAGAACCATTTATTAATTTTAGAGATAGCAGAAATCGCTTACTTGAATTAGCCGGTGAAACTTGCAAGTTTACGTTAATGTTGGATGACACTTATGTTATAGATGGAGATTTGCGAGGATTTTTAACTGAAGTAAGGGGAGACCAAATATCCGATTCTTTTACATTGTATATTAAAAGCGATGACGTTGAATATGGCTCTAACCGCATTTTAAAAACAGACCGAAAATTGAAATATCTTTATAAAATACACGAGGTCGTACAAGAAAAAAATAATATGAATGTTGTTACTCCATTATCTAGGGCTTATATTGTGGACGGTAGATTTGAATATATGGAAAAGAGAACCATGGACCGAAAACAACTTGATTTAAAATTACTTTATGAAGAAGTTCAAGACGACCCTAACAATCCCCGCTCTTTTTATTATCTCGCACAAACATACAATTTATTAGAAGAATACGAGAAGGCTTATTATTACTTTTTGAAAAGAATGAACCACCCAGTTGAAGGATTTATTCAAGAGAAGATTGACGCCGTTTTTGAAGCTGCTCGCATTGCAAACTTTAAATTAAATAAACCTTGGAAAGAATGCGAAGAGCTTTACTTTAAAGCGTATAACCTTGACAATACTCGCCCAGATTCTTTGTATTTTTTGGGAATCCACCATCATTTGGAAGGAAACAAACAAAGCGCTTTTGAGTATTTCAAAAAGGCTTTTGAAATTGGTTATCCAGTTCATTGTCAATATTCTTTGAAACCAACGTTAAGCTTTCATTTTTTACCAAAATTTCTTGCTCAACTATGTTACGAGTTTAATGATTTTCAACTTGGAGAGAAATGTTGCAAACTGTTTTTAGAAAAAAATAAACCAGATTCTGATATGTATGAGGTTATTGTTTCTTGGCATAACATTTTTATAAAATTAAATATGATGAAGTCTCCTTTTGAAAATATGAATGATATTTTCTCTCGCATATCAAATATAAGTAATAAAAAGCTATTATGTTTCGTTGCAGATGGAGGATTTGAACCTTGGACCGGGTCTGATATTTTAGTTAAAGGTGTTGGCGGTTCTGAGACATATATTATTGAAATGGCTAGGTATATCCAAAAACAAGGCCAGTTTAAAGTTATTGTTTTTTGCAATTGCCTCTATCATTCAATATTTGAGGGTGTTGAATATATACCTATTTCTTATTACCCTCCTTTTGTAGAAAATAAACCTGTTCACACATGCATAGTTAGTCGTTTTTCTGAATATATTCCAGTAGCAATTCACGGCAAGGTGGACAATTTATACTTAGTATTACATGATTTAGGACCATCTGGTCTAGTTTTACCACTTCATAATAAGTTTAAAAAGGTATTTTGTTTGAGCGAATGGCATGTTGAGTACTTTCTTAACTCTTTTCCGCAATTTAAAGACATTACCGTTCCTTTTTATTATGGTATAGATACTCACAAATTTGATAATGAGATTGTTGTATTAGATGATAATGGACCCAAGTCTAATATTCATATGCAAATTGTTGAAACCGCTCAAAAAGTTTCTAATAAATTTATATACTCATCTTTTCCCAATAGAGGATTACTACAATTGTTACAAATGTGGCCAACAATTTACAATAAATATCCAAATGCCACCTTGCACATATATTCAGATGTAAATGGAAAATGGGCAAACTCTGTTGCCGGCGAGTTAATGTCTCAAATTAGAATATTGCTTTCTAACATGGGCTCATCAAGCACAGGGTGTGGTGTAAATTATCACGGTTGGGTGAACAAGACGGAACTTGCTGAGGCTTGGAAAACTTCTGAATATTGGTTGTATCCGTGCACTTTTATGGAAACATTTTGTTTAACTGCAGTTGAAGCAGCCTTATCTAAAACATTGGCAATAACAAATGGACTTGCCGCATTGCAAAATACTGTTGGCGACCGGGGCATTTGCGTAGAAGGTGATGCTAGCACTCCAGAGTGGCAACAAAAGGCATTGATTGAATTATTCTCCATTATGGAAGATAAATCAAAGAGAGAAGAAGTTATTGAAAAAAATTATGCTTGGGCCTCCACTCTGTCATGGGAATCACAAGCTAATAAATTGGTTAATGAACATATTCACATTCTTTAACATAAACCCTTTTTATCACAAAATGGTAAATAAATTAATAAATAGGCCGCGTAATAAATCATAATAGAATTTACAAACCAACACCACATTGAACCCATCGTATGGTCATTTGCATAATTATAATAAAAAACACACAAAGATAAAAATCCAAATAAGAAACCACTCCATTTTCTCTCATAAACTAAACTAAATAAAAAGAAAAACAGCCACACAATAAATATAACTGGTGCTTGATTAAAAAACAACCATTTTAAATGTCCTTTTTTGCTTACAACTGTTTGCATGTTTTGACTAATAAATTTATAAATAAAGTATGGTATGGACAGCACCAAATATGCCGTTAGTAACATGTTTCTTAAAGGAACATTTGTCAACATCATAAGACTAGCAACAGGTTGAAGAACCAATAAAAACGCAGCCATAGAAGAAAAAACATGATTATAGAATTTATTATCAATGTTGCGCCAAATAAAAAACTCAAACAGTTGCATAAAAATAAAGGACGCAAAAAATAAATACATCCATATGTTGCTAATTGATTTTACCTTATATTGAGTATAATTGTTATTGTATATAATGAGGCATAAAACAAACATACTAAATAAAAAAGTATTTAAAAGAAACTGCTTGATTCCAACACATTACATTGATATTTTATATAATACTTTGGGTATTATATGAAATTTAATATTTATTTAAACATAAACTTATGCTGAGGGCAGTGGCGCGAGACACAACCGAATGGAACCAAGTGACGCTACATCATACTTCACAACGAGAGGCAAATCATTCTCAAGATAAACCTCAATTTGGGAACACAAATTCGTGCACTTGATAAAGTAACCTAGGTTTTTTAGAGAAAACTCACCTTGAATAACCTTTGAGGAATCCTGCTTCAAAATGAAACCCATGCTACCATCAGACTCCTCACGATGAATCTCGGCAGAAGCAAATTGACCAGAGCACTTGAAGATAAGTTCACTTCCAACAGACTTAATCTCCAACTTGTCAGAAACACCGGAAAGGTCGCGAATAATCTTTTGAAAATCAGCCGAAGGCAAGTTAATAACCGAAGAAAACTTTACATCAGGATACTCAAGCTCCTCAGGGTCTGGCTCAATAAGACGCAACTTCTGTGTTTTGCATTGCTTTATCTCTCCATTCTCAAATTTTAAAGCCAAATGAGAGACAATGCCATCAACGTAATCTCCATTCTCAATATAAATAGTCAGCGTGTCATCATTGTCAATAGAATTAATCAACTTGAACAAATGAAACATATTTACGCCAATAATAATTTTTTCTTTTTTGCACTCATAAAACTCAAAATTTTGGGCAGCTAAATACAAATGAGCCAAAATGGTGTGCGACTTGTCCATATTAATAATGCGAATACCATCCGGCTGAAAAGAAATGTTCGTCTCTAAAAGAATATCCTTCAAAGCAGTCATTAAGGTTCTAAAAGGAGCAATTTGAACAGTCTTAATTGTCAATACATTATTGTCAGTTGACCCCTTAATTGCGAAGTTTGACATTATGAATAAATTTTATTTATAATCTTTAAATACTTATGTCACGAAATATTAAAATTAAACGCACTTAATTTTAATATTTAATATTTTCGGCGTCTATGGGTTTTTCTGCCACCTTTTTTAGGTTTTCTGGTTTTCTTAACGCGCCTTTTTCTGCGTTTTTTTCCACCATACTCTTCATTTTCATCTATGCGATAAATTGCTCCTATAGTTCTTCTAGCATTTTCTACTTCTGCTCCTATTTGTTGAAGCTTTTTTTCTAAAATATTCAAAATTTTTGTTTTATACTGACCTTGGTTTCTTGATGCATTTACAACCATCATCTTCAACGGATTTACAACTTCTTCATCTATATATTTTTTAAAGTTTTCAATATTATCAATATATTGCTTATATTCAGTATTTTCCCTTAAGTTAATATATTCATTAGTATATTCATTATCTAATTCCATTATAATATATATCTTTAATAAAAAAATGGACTAAATTTTAACTTTTGGCATGCGTTTTTGTCCATGACCGTACAATTTTTTTGCTTTTTTGGCAAGACTCAACGCTTTACTCCCCGGTTTGCAACCGTCTTCTAATATATTGTAATCCACCGCGGCCGCTTTTCCTGAAGTTATTGCGCTCGCGAGTCTGGCTATTCCCCACGATTGCCCCGTCTGGTTTGGTCTTGAACCTGAAGAAAAATAGGCTCCTTCTCCTTTATTGATTATTTTTGCTAAAGCGGCCTTTGAACAACCCGTTTTCTTTGCCAATTCACTTGTTGCCCCTATTTTTTCAACATTATACATTTTTTTTGCATCTACTACATGATTTGATGTTTTTGATTTAAATGATTTGACTTGTTTTCTAGTATAATAAATACCTTTTTTATAGAGTCTTCTTGATTTTAACAGCATTTTACTAACCTTTTTCCTATCCTTTTGAGTTAGGCGTTTTGGTAAATATCTCAATAAAACTCGTCTAGTTTTGTTTTTTGTTGCCATTGCTCTTATATATAAATTAGATTATTTACAATATAAAAAACTATTTGTAACATTATTTATTATATGTCTGAGCCAGAAGTAAAAAAAGTAGAAGCATTTGATGCATCTACTTATGTTGCCATTATTAAAAGCTTATTTACTAAGTATGAAAACAATGATTATATGCATCAAAGGCTTTGCTTTCATTTGACAAATATTTTACCATCTACTCTTGAAAGCGAAGAAAAGAATCACGAAAAAAGACTAGAACGCACTGCATTTTTAACTAATGAACAACAAATTTTTATTCAAGTTTTCCTTAGTAAAAATCAATACTATCATTTGCAAAATAATGGCACTTTTTATCAATATGATGGAAAAACTTATAAATTAGTAACAGAAGATGATATTCAATACCAGCTTCTCTCTACTATATCTAAAGACAGAACTCTCATGGATTGGAAGCATAAGACCAAAGTCAATATTATAAAACAAATCAAGGAGAGAAATATATTCAAATCCGTTCCCGAGACTGATACTATTCAAAAAATAATTAATTTAATGTGTCCCGCCATGTTTTCAACTAAAAGTCAAGTTAAATATTTTTTATCTATTATTGGCGACTGCATTTTGAAGAAACAAAACGACCTTATATTTTTAACAAAGCCTAAGACCAAAAAAATATTAAATGAATTAGACCACATGTGCTACATTATTACAGGTTATGCAAATGTTACTAGTAATTTTGTTACAAAGTATAATGAAACATACAATTATCAAAATTGTAGATTGATTAACATTATTGACACAATGTCAGTTGAACATTTGAGAGAAATGTTTAATAAAAATGGACTAGATTTTTTGTGCGTTGCTGCACATTATTCTGAGAGATATGGCAATTCAGACCAATATCTTCTCTCTTCAGAAGAAACAGCAAACTATGCAATGTATATGAAAAACAATATGCAAGCTGAAATATTTAACAAGTTTTGTTCATATTCATTTGAGGAGGTTCTTGGAGAGACGGAAAATACTAATAAAAAGTATTCTATTACTTGGAAAAATATGCATTTTATTTGGAAGTTATTCATATCAAAACATTCTTTTCCAAGTATGATTTATGCTAATAATTTAAAAAAACTACTTAAAGACCGATACCCCTACGACGAAGAAAGCGATACATTTTACAAAATAACTAGCAAATACCTGCCATTCGTAAGCCACTTTATTCAATTCTGGGAAAACACTATTAACGTAACTACTGGAGGTGACTTTGACCATGAAATTGAAGTTGATGAACTTTGTGGGTTATTTAAAAAATGGATACACGACAATGATGATATTACTTATTATGCCGGAAATACAAATGAACATGACATTTTGAAAATATTAAATCATTATTTCCCTAATATTGAAATCATTGATAATAAATATATCCTAAACGTTCAGTGCAACTTGTGGGACAAAATTAGCGATATGAACCAGGCCTTGAATTCTCTCAAAAATCATTATAATGAAATCATTTTGCTAAATCAAAACTCTTCGTTGTTAATTTCATTTGACGAAATTTATGCGTATTATGTAAAACATAAGCAAATAAAGTTTACCATAAGTAAACTGTATTTTGAAAAATATTTGTATTTTAAACTAGCCGATTATATCCAATACGATAAATTTGTTTCCATCTCTTGGGTTTCTAGTTTTTAAATTTAAGCAGTTAATGCTCTTTCCTCCGGAAATGAGGCTGGGTTCAATGCGAGCATCCTGCCACTTCCACCACGCATCTTCTTGGACTTGGACTTGCCAATCTTGACATATCCAAACTTGCCCTTCTTGGTTCCATAACCAGCCCTAACAAGGCGCTTCTCCTTCTTGGCTGTAACGTGCTTCTTTCTTGAAACAATGCGACCATTCTTGTTCATCAAAAGTTGAGACTTGGTAAGACCACCGCTGGTCTTGTAAGCTGTGCCGTGCACAACTTGAGCGCGAGAGCCCTCTAACTTCTCAAACTTGTGGCCTTGAATGAGATAGTGACCATGTGCGTTTTTCGTGTAACGAGTCATTATAAATTAAATGAAGAAAAAAATAAATTTTCTCTCAATTTCGCTAAAACAATCTTCTAAAATATTATGCGCAGACTATAGTTAAAATCTATTCCTACTAAGAAACGGTGACAACGGTTGTCCTTCTAAGCGCCCTAATAGTGTATTACCACTAGATTGATAAGCAGCATTTCCATATACAACCTTTCCACCTCTAGAATATCTTATTGCATTTACAATTCTTTCTCTCTGCGTTGAACCAGGAATAACATCCGGATTACTGTTTTTAACTATCTTACTGTTAATTGGAGAAGGACAAATGCATACCTTACAATCTGTGCTAGTTGTTGTAGTTGTTGTTGTTGTTGTTGAACTTGTTGGAGTATATTTAAAATTTATTATTACAATACCCGAACCACCTTGTCCACCTGGACTTGGACTAACTGGGTCACCATTTCCACCACCACCACCACCTGTATTAGGTGCACCAGCATTTGGACTTGAACCATTACCTCCTCCACCTGAACCACCTGCAGAGTAAAAAGATGTTGTACCATTGCTATAAGCACCACCACCTCCGCCTCCTGCATAACGAGTTGTTGTTGAGTTTATTGTTATTGGGATTCCATTGTGTCCATTTGTTGGGTCGTGATCACGGTACTCACTGCCTTCCTCAACACTATAACCACCAGTCCCACCGTCATTATCTTGGGGGGATACACCAAAACCACCTTGTCCTGGTTGCGTTGAAGTTGCATCATTACCAAAGTTTCCACCACTCGCATTAATTGTTGAAAATGATGATGGGGAACCATTTGTAGAACTCGGTCCTCCTTGTCCAACAGTTACATTATAGTTAAAATATTGACCAACCGATATTGAATTTTGAATTACCTGTCCTCCAGCAGCTCCTCCTCCACCAATAGTTCCACGGTAAAAACCTGTCCCTGGAAGTCCACCAGAACCACCTCCACCTCCACCTCCCACAACCAATGCGTTAAAATCATCATCTCCACTTGTTAATGGAACTAAAAATGTTATTCCACCATTATCTAAAAATGTAATAGTATAATAACCGTTACTATATTCTACTGTTGGTGACCCCGATGTTATTTTAAATGGCACTAATGGTGTAGAAGTATTTGATACTATATTACTAGTTATATTGCAACTTGCGTAATTAATAATTTTTTTTATTGGACCTGCTCTTCTTCCTGGTATTATATATTTTGAGGTATATGTAGACGCCATTTAGTATATGCTACATTATTCATAGAAATTTGTTTTTTAGATTTAACTAAAATATAGAGTTGCAAAAAAATCTATATATAATATATAATGACTCAAAAAAGTAAAAAGATGCGGTTAAGTAAAAAGAATGTCACTAAAAGGGCTAAAAAATTATATGCTTTAATTAAAACTAAAAAAACAAAGGCAGACGTTGAAATTGGTCTTAAGGCATTTGAAGCAAAGTTTGAAAAAACATTGTCCAAAGATTTAGTTAAATCTAATGAAAAAATTAAAAATGAATTTGTTAGAAAACTTTTATCAAATTTCTCTCCAGCCCATCTTAAACCAAACCAAGATTTTTATGACTACATCAATTACAAATGGCTTCAAAAGGATTATTTGTCCGCAGAACAAAAATACATTGTTCAAGTTGACGACTTTAGATTAACTCAAGACCGCGTTTATAGACAATTAAATGACCTTATATTGCGTTATATCAAAACTCATAACGACAAGTTGGCAAAAAACTTGAAAAACTTTTATCACTCTGTCATTAAAATGAATGATAAACAACACAGCCGACGCATTGCTAAGGAAACCGTTAAAAAAATAGATGAATTAAGAAAGAACAAGGGCAATGTTTGGAAAATGCTTGCCTACGCAAATAAAGATGAAGTTGTTAAGCCCAGAGCTCCTTTTGTATGGTCTGTAAATCCCGATAATAAAAATTCTACTATAAATAGATGCTATCTTGACTCTCACGTTTTTTCCATGGTTGATTTTAATATTTATTTTGATGATGGCACCGATATTGAATATAAGAAAAAATTTAGAAGCAACTTTAGAGCATTCTGCAAGAAATTGTTTGATACAGTTCTTGGACCCAATGACTTGAATCCTGGTGATGTTTTTGATGTTGAAATGGAAATGATGACTGCCCTTATATGCACAGAAGCCACAACTAGTACAGAAACATATAATAAAGTTGGCGCCGAAGAAGCCGAAGAAAAATATGGATTTAACTGGAAAGAATTCACGAAAGACCTCGGATACAAACACACTCCTGAATTTTTTATTACATCCAACCCCAATTACTTAAAGTGTGGAACTAAGCTGTTGATTGATAATTGGGACTCTAAAAAATGGAGAACATATTGGATTTACATTTTCTTGGTTAAAATTGCAAGAATGACTAAAGACTGGGAGAGTGTAAATTTTAACTTTTTTGGAAGCTTTGAACGCGGACAAGAGGCTATTAATAAGAGTGACGCTGTCAGCGCTGCACTATATTTATCTGTCCCATTCAATACTTTTTTAACCGAACAATATGTCGCAAACTATGAAACACCTCAAAATGTTAAATATGTTGAGACCATGTGCAATGATTTGAAGGTTGTTTTTACTAGAATTATGAAACGTAATAGTTGGTTGTCCCCTTCAACCAAGAAATACGCTCTCAACAAATTGCAACACATGAAATTTGTCATTGCAAAACCTGAGCAATTGAGAGAAGACCCTTTGCTTAATTATGAGACCAGTCTTATTGAAAACATGGACAAAATTCATGCTTGGAGACATGAGCAATACGTGCAATTAGATGGAAAACCAGTTGTTGATATTCCTGTTATGGACTGGACTCAATACCCTGTTAAAATGATTGGTACTCAAGCTTATGTTGTAAATGCTTCTTACACACCGTCTAAGAATAGCATCTACATTAACTTGGGTTACATTCAAAAACCATTTGTTGACTTGGATGAACGCGGCATTGAATATAACTTGGCTCACCTTGGCTTCACAATTGGACACGAAATGGGTCACGGATTTGATGACTGGGGAAGCCAATACGATGAACAAGGTAATTTGCATAGTTGGTGGACAGACCACGATAAGCAAGCTTTCAAGAAGATTCAACAAGACGTTATTAAACAGTATGAAGAGTTTGCCGCTCGCGATAAGATTAAATTTGATGCCTCCATCGGTGTAGGCGAAGATTTGGCCGACATTGCCGGCTTAGCCATTTGCGACGAGTATTTGCGCGATTACCAGAATAATAATGAGGATATTGTCCCCATTCAAACATTATCATTTGAGGCATTTTACACCTATTTTGCTATTCAACAAAGACAACAAGTTGGCAAAAAGGCTTTGGCGGCTCAACTCAAAACCAACCCTCACCCTCTTGATAAGTATAGATGCAATATTCCTCTGTCTCGTTCTCAAATTTTCCGTGCTTTATACAATGTAAAGAAGGGCGACGGAATGTGGTGGCATAACACCGAAACCGTTTGGTAATGCAAAATGTATATGATGTTATAAAAATATAATATCATATAAATTTATAATGAAATTTTTTACTAGAAAGAAAAGGTCATCAAATACTGGAGATATAGAAATGCTTGAAATTCCTGCGCATAAAAGATTGGGTAGAAAAAAAACAAGCAGTACTAGACATTCAACATCTGCCAGTCCTATCACTACTCCAGTTAAAATAAGCGAAAATGTTATTAAAAAAAATGTTATAAAAATTTATAGAACTCGCGTTAGAAAATCTATGTGCAGATTTAAACCTAGAAAATCTTGTAAAACTCACAAGTCATGCAAATATGCTAGTGGAAAAACTAGAAAATTCTGCAGAAAACTTAAAAATAAAAGAATTTAGTTTGAATTTTTGCTTCATTTTTAATGAATCTTTTGCTCCACTTTCTCAAAGTGGATATAAATAAAAATTGAAACTAAATAAACACAAATTAATAGAGTAACATAGATAACATGGCGACCAAAGAAGCAAATCTTGCAAATAAATATCAGCAGAAGACTGATAAGCAACATATTCTTGATAACCCAGATACTTATGTCGGGTCTGTTGAGAATGTTGATGCTTTTGTTTGGCTGCTCAACGAAGCTGGAGAACGCATTGTTGAAAAGAATATTATTCTTATTCCTGGACTTTTCAAACTCTTTGATGAGGGAATTGTGAATTGCAGAGACCACGCAATTCGCATGCAACAAGCCATCAAAAATGGCGTGGCAAATTCACTCCCAGTCACAAGCATTGATATTGCAGTTCAAGATGATGGAACAATTGTTATGATTAATGATGGAAATGGTATTGATGTGGCTGAGCACCCTGAGTACAAAGTTTGGATTCCTGAGCTAATTTTCGGCCACTTGCGAACTTCTACCAACTATGATAAGACGGAGAAGAAGATTGTCGGTGGAAAGAATGGGTTTGGTTTCAAGCTTGTTCTTATCTGGTCAACTCACGGTTCTATTGAGACTGTTGACCATGTCCGGGGACTAAAGTATACTCAGGAGTTTCGCGATAACTTGGATGTTATTGGAAAGCCCGTTATTACCAAGTGCAAGTCTAAGCCTTACACTAAGATTACTTTCAAACCTGATTATAAACGGCTTGGAATCTCGGGGTTGTCGGCAGACTTGGTATCACTTTTTAAGAAGCGAGTCTATGATGTTGCTGCAGTAACGGACAAGTCGGTAAAAGTAAAATATAATTCACATATTATTCCTGTGAAGAACTTTCAACAGTATATTGACATGTACATTGGTCCCAAAGATTCTGCTCCTCGCGTTTATGAGGGAGACTCAGATGAACGATGGGAATATGCTGTTGCTCTTTCAGCCAGCCACGAGTTTTCTCAAGTAAGCTTTGTGAATGGCATTCACACTGCCAAGGGTGGAAAGCACGTTGAATATATTCTTGGTCAAATCACAAGAAAACTTGTTGCATTTATTGAGAAGAAAAAGAAGATTGCAGTAAATGCAAATAGCATCAAGGAGCAATTGATTTTGTTCTTGCGATGTGATATTGAGAATCCTGCGTTTGATAGTCAAACCAAGGACTTTATGAATACGCCAAGCGCAAAGTTTGGTTCTACTTGCACAGTAAGTGACAAGTTTATTGAGAAGGTTGCAAAGATGGGCGTTATGGATGCAGCATGTGCAATTACTGAAGTGAAGGAAAATAAAGCTGCTAAGAAGACTGACGGCACCAAGAGTAAGAACATTCGTGGCATACCTAAGCTTATTGATGCTAATTGGGCCGGAACTGAAAAGTCGTCACAATGTATGATTATCTTTTGCGAGGGTGACTCAGCCAAGGCAGGAATTGTTTCTGGTCTGTCTTCCGAGGACAGAAACACAATTGGTGTGTATCCCATGAAGGGTAAGATTCTCAATGTTCGCGGCGAGCAAGTCAAGAAAATCGCAGAGAATAAAGAAATTGCTGAGATTAAGAAGATTCTTGGTCTAGAAACCGGCAAGGAATACAAGTCTCAGGCAGATATTGCAAAGAGCTTGCGATATGGTAAGGTTCTGTTCATGACGGACCAGGATTTGGACGGCAGTCATATCAAGGGTCTTGGCATCAACTTGTTCCAATCTGAGTGGCCCAGTTTGGCTGAAATTCCCGGTTTTATTGGGTTCATGAATACTCCCATCTTGAAAGCCAAAAAAGGTTCTCAAGAATTGGTCTTCTACAATGAAGGTGAGTATGAGACTTGGAAGGAGTCAAATGATGGTGGCAAGGGTTGGAAGGTTAAGTATTACAAGGGTTTGGGAACCAGTACTGGAAAAGAATTCCGTGAATATTTTGAGAAGAAGAAGATTGTCAGTTTTGCTCACAGCGGCAAGCCTTGCGACGATGCAATTGACATGGTCTTCAACAAGAAGCGTGCTGATGATAGAAAAGATTGGTTGGAAGATTATGACCGTAAAAGTTATCTTGATACCAGCAAGGACTGTGTTGCTTACAAAGGATTTATTGACGATGAGCTCAAACACTTCTCCAAGTATGATTGCGACAGAAGCATTCCCAACTTGATGGATGGTCTTAAGATTTCATTGCGAAAGATTCTGTTTGCTGCGTTTAAGAAGAACTTGACAACGGAAATCAAGGTTGCTCAGTTTTCAGGTTATGTCTCTGAGCACTCGGGATACCATCATGGCGAGGCATCATTGAATGGAGCTATTGTAAATATGGCGCAGAATTTTGTCGGTTCAAATAATATCAACTTGTTCACACCCAATGGACAATTTGGCACTCGTTTGCAAGGCGGCAAGGATAGTGCATCTGAGAGATATATCTTTACTCAGTTGTCTAAGATTACGAGAACCTTGTTCCCTGACATGGATGACAAGATTCTTAAGTATTTGAATGATGATGGATTTCCAGTGGAGCCGTTGTTCTATGCACCCATTATTCCCATGGTTCTTGTCAATGGTTCAAAGGGCATTGGAACTGGTTTTAGTACTGAGATTCTATGTTATAATCCTTTGGAGATTATTGGATACTTGAAGAACAAATTGACTGAAAGTTCAAATGCTCATTATGACTTTGTTCCTTATTATGAAGGGTTTACTGGGTCTATTTCAAAGATTACTGACGGAAAGTTCCTTATAAAGGGCAAGTATGAGAAACTTGGTGTAGACAAGATTCGTATTACTGAGCTGCCAGTTGGCGTTTGGACGGATGATTTCAAGGAGTATCTTGAGTCGCTCGCGGACACTGTTGACAAGGCAGGCAAAAAGGTTGTTCCTCTTGTAAAGGATTATGATGATATGAGTAAGGACACAACGGTTGATTTTGTCATTACTCTGCAAAAGGGCAAGTTGGATGAACTGGAAGCCACAAGCTTGGATAATGGATGCAATGGTCTTGAAAAGCAATTCAAGTTGTTTACTACTGGTACTACATCTAACATGCATTTGTTTGATGCAAATGACAAGTTGAAAAAGTATGCAAAGGTTAGTGATATTATTGATGATTACTTTGACACTCGGTTGCAATTGTATCAGACTAGAAAAGATTATATGATTGATGCGCTTCAAAGGGAATTGGTTTTGCTTTCCAACAAGAGCAAATACATCAAGGAGAATTTGGATGGAACAATTGACCTTAGACGCAAGAAGCGCGAGGAAGTGAATCAGTTGCTACTTAAGAAAAAGTATGATGTAATTGATGAGGACACTGATTTCAAGTATCTTGTGAAATTGCCGATGGATAGTGTAACTGAGGAGAATGTTGCAAAGCTCCTCAAGGAGCATGGCGACAAGGCTGCAGAGTTGGAAGTTGTAAAGTCAAAGACAATTCAGCAGATGTGGACTGAAGAGTTGGATGTATTGGTTGTAGATTATGCAAAGTATAAGGAAGAGCGCGAACGCAGCATCTCTGGAACCGGAAAGAAAACTGGTGCAAAAATTGTGAAGAAGGCCAAGCTGGTTGTTACAAATTAAAAAAATAAAAGCCGAATAAAGTCTATATATTCTTATTGTCTTTTAGTGTTGTATAATTTTTTTCTGTTTGTATCATTGTAAATAAGAGGTTCATTGAAGTTCAACATCTTATTTTAGTATATTTTTTACCTTTTAGAAAGAGAACGAAGAGAGAAAAAGTAATTCAAGTTTAAATAATTTAATTTCTATTATTATTATATATAGTTAATATGGATGCATATAAAACAACACTTTTTCAAGGTAATTCTGCGGCAGTTTATTCAGTTGTAGTTTATCTTAACGCTACAAAAGTTCCACAAAACTCTCCAAAATATAATTTTATTAATAAAATTATTACAGATAAAGCAAACTCTGATTTAGCAAAACATCCAACAGATGTAGCAACTAGTGAAATAAAAACTATGTATCTTCCATTTAATGACTCGTCTCGCGTTGAACAATTATTTAGCAATCTTCATGCCGACGCTAGAATGTGCGTTGGGTTAAATTCTAGTTATGTTATACAGTCTATAATGAATTGTGACATGGTCATTTCGTTAGAATCAATTGGCGCAGATGGTTCTTCTTTTGAAGTTGCTGGATTTGCTTCCGTAAATGTTGGTCTTGGAGTTACCGGTCAAGATATTAGAAATCCAGCTGATGCATTTTTTAATGTTGATGTTTTATGCGGCGATTTATCTCTCAGAGGAACTGGTTTTACCATTATACGATTTTTAAAATCTATTATTGCAAAATGTTGGTATGATGCAAAAGGTAATCCAATAGACCCTAGCTATTATGGTATATATTTAGAATCTGTAAATGTTCCTAATACAATAAATTTTTACAAAAAAAATAATTTTACTTGTTTATTTAATTGTCAAGAAAATGACCATGGACTTTTTCCACATTATTGGGGCATGGCTAACAACCTTGGAGAAATGAATGCTTTAGCAGCAGCTTATTCTGTAAATCATAACATACAATATAAAAATTTAATGAGTGATGAAAATACAATGAACTGGATGTATACTGGCGGAAAGAAAAAGAGAAAAAATAAAAAAACTAGAAAACAAAAAAAAGTTAGAAAAAATAAAAAATCACATCATCGTCGCCGTTAAACCTTACACAATTATAATTAAAAATTATAATTATGTTTGCATTGCTTTAAGGGTCTTCAGAATCTTTAGCCGTATTTATTACTGATTTCATAAAATCTGGCATTTTCATTTCACTTTCCGGAACTAATTTAAAGTGAGATTCTAAATAAGCTGAATATTGTTTAAATTGGTCAGACTCTGTCATTATTTTAAAAATTTCTTCAGCCCCCTCTGCCGTTATTTCTTCCAAAATAGGTTCTGTTTCTCCTTTTACTTCATTTCCTTTTAAAGTTGTTTCTTTGACATTTCCTTTTAAAGTTTTTTCTTTGACATTTCCTGAATTTTTTCCTGTAAAGTTTTCTTGTTGAGAGATAGGCTCGTTCATTGTTCTATATATAATATTAATATTAATATTTAAATCAGTTTTATTTTGTTTGTATTCTCAATTTTCTTGTTTTAAATTTTGTTTTATTATTTATTAATTTTGTAAGTCTTTTTTTGTTTTTTCTGCTTTTATTTATTTTTTTTATTTTATTGTTTCTTTTACTATTTCGTTTTCCACCATAACCCTCGTATTGATAAGAATCTCTGCAATTATTCCTAAATAATTTTTGACTAGCATCATCATACGCTGCATCTAATGTTGGTCTGTATGTATTTCTTTCAAAAATTACTCCATCTCCATTTTGCGCTGCTGCATAAACAGCTTGTTTTACAGGACCATTTGCTGCGTTGTTAATTTCATTGCTTTCATAGTTAAATCCAGCAGGAACATATATTATGTCCTGAAAATCTAAAAAGTTTGTATCATTTGGATTTCCCTGGTTTTGTGCCGGGTCACGCGCTTCAAAAGTTAATATAAATGCTACAAAAACATACAGTATTCTTGTATAAACTGTCCAATTAACTATATTACGTGTATCCAGATTTCCTTGACACATTAAAAGTAACTTTCTATAAAAATAATATAATGGCGTTGAATGTGCATTTGGACCCTTTGCATCGGTGTCAAAATCTTCATATATAGGAAATTGATTATAATCAACGGGCATGCAAAAAATAGGAGAAAACTTTGGATTTGGCGTAAAAAAACGTTTAAGATAGTTATTTTCGGCTTCATTAAAAAATTCATTTCTTACATCTTGAAATATATCATACGCATTGTTAATTTGCCCAAGAGCTTCATATACATTTCTAGGGTTAATTTGCCGAAATACAGTACCAACAAACCATTGCCCTTGGGCATAATACCTGTCTCTTAATCTTGTAACATTAAAAAAATTTCTTATTCTGTTATTTAAACAATAAACTCCTTTATTGTATTTTAAATGTCTATATTTAACGGTTAAATAACTTTGAAATAAATCAGCAATAAACCCAATTTTAAACATTCTATTTAATGAACCAGCCAAGTTTATAGCATTCAATTGAGCGGGTGCTCTATATGTATAATCAAATGCTCTCAGTAACGCATAATTTTGTTGTTGTGCTAACTGATTTGTTGCTGTGTTGTAAATAAATAATTGCGAAGTTTTTTGATATCCAATGTTTTCGCCAAAGTTAAGATGTAACATTTTTTTTATAGTGTTATATGAAATTGTTCCTGATGGAAAACTTCCTAGATAAAGTATACTAGAAAAATAAATGCTGCGATATCTTGCGTCTTGATGTTGTTGAAGACCCAATCCTGCACCCAGTGGATGCAGGATTGCTGCACCTGGAGTAAGGGCCGCTTGAACTCCATTAACTCCTGGAATAAAATTACCAACGTTAGGATATAAATTTACAAATCCATAATTTCCAGTTGTACACATAATTAAACCTATTGGCATAACCTTTAAATGTCTTTCAATTCCGCGATAATTTGCTATAACATCTGCTGCTGGACAAGCTGGTAGGGGTGCCGCATATGGATACACCGGTAGTGGTGGTCTTGTGTCACTAGGAATTTGAATTACTGCTCCTGGCGGTCCATGAATAGAAAGCGCTCCATATCCAGGAGAATCAAATCTACTACAAAAATTATCTCCGCCAGTTAAATAGTTAATCCAATTGTTATAAGGAAATGTAATAACTCTTGATACCCCATTTCTATTCGCTCCTGGAAATCTTCCTCTCGCTTCCTTTGAACTATCTCCAAAAACACCCATTGTAATTTCAGGAACAGTAAAATTTATACGACATTCATTGCGATGAGGTGCCACAGTGTTGCGGTTGTCAAGACGTCTATCTGATTCACAAAATAAAACATTAACTAATGAAAAATCTTGTAAATTTACAGTTTGCTGAGGGTTGGCTTGATTTTGATTCAGCAATGGCGTATTTTGTAATGCTATTTTTGCTTCTCCCATAACTCGCAGTGCGTCTGTTATGGGTAGATTTGGCATAGTATCAGTTATCTCATTATTATTATCATCTCTCCAACCAATTGGTTTTACTTGATTGTGTATCTGAAAAATTGTATCCAATTGTGCTATACTTTTTACACCAGATATTCCTAATTTATCAGCATACCTATAATCGTTACACGCATCATAATCATTCCCTCTATGCGAAACAAATCCAGCTGGCATTTGGTCGCATTGTAGAAATTTTCGGTCTACATAAAGTGGATTTTCAGGCGTTTGTCTCCTATGTTGTATATTATAGTCCTTGAATCTCTGTGGATTTCCTTGAAAATCTGGTGGCAACCTACCATTTCTAAAATAAGTTCTAAAATGACCCTGAAGAGTTAGACGATTTGCGTTTGTAAATTGAGACAAATCGTTACTTACAGTGCTCATTGGTTCACTTAAAGTTATATCACATGTTGTTATACAAACCCAACAACAATTATAGTTATGTCCAAAACCCCCAACTCCAAGTCCAGCAAATGGTGTTGGATAAAAATATTTATATTTTGATTCGGACCTACCGATTGATGTACTAAAATACCCCCCATCCCCCCCATAGTGCTCCAAATTCCATTGAAAGTGCGTTTGCGCCATACAAATTCTAGTCATTTGTTGTAAAAGTATTGCCGTTTTGTTTAAAGGCGTTCTATTTCTAAAGTCGCCTTCTGGTTCCCTGTTAAATATATTATCATAAGAAAACAACAACGTTCCTTTTGGAATTACAACCGAGCTGCTAACAGCTCCAGTAGTGCCGATGCCCCCCGGTGATGCATCACTATAATTATAAATATCTTCCCATCTAAATCGTGGATTACCTGGACGACTTGGTTGAGCCATAGTGTATTATTATATCATTATATAATAATACTATTACACCTCAATGATATTTATTAAAACCAAGGTTTCAATTCTAATTGTTTGTCATTGTTTTGCGACATAACTGGTGGGTCCATTGGTTTATACATGGTGCTAGCATCTTCTAAATATTTATAATAACCAATTGCCTCTGAGTAAACTTGATGTATACAATAATCCCATACAATTTTATTCAACTGCTCCACTTGTTGTTGAACACTTGTAGGTTGATTTGCAGCATGCTGCAAAAATACACTTCTCATTATTATTTTAAGAGTGTCTCCGTCTTGGTCACTAATAACATACTGTCCATTTGACTTTCTATATACTCCCGCTCTTATACCATTTTGAATGATGCGAATATTGTTTTGAGAGAAAAAGGTTTTTGATAAATCAGTATTATCCCACAACCCTTCAGTTGGATTCCTAAAAGTTGCGCATTGGTTAACTGGTATTTTGTCATACATTTGGAACAAATCTGTCGTTTTAGGTCCATTTATATCAACTCTTCCATTTGATGGTTTGCAATTCATTATAATATTCTATTATAAGAAAATATTATATCCTATTATTTTATACATATGAACTTTCAATCTACAGTTTTATTAATAGCCATTTTATTACTTATTGTATGCCTAATTCTTATTGGCATCGCTTTAGCAAAGTCTAACAACCTTCAACAATGGCCACCAATTGTTGGCAGTTGCCCAGATTATTGGGTGGACATGTCCAACAATGGCGCTCAATGCGTTAATATCAAAAATTTAGGAACATGCAATTCCAGTGTCCCTGCAGGAAAACACTTACAAATGGACTTTACAGTGTCTCCTTATGTTGGCCAAAATGCGGCTTGCTCAAAATATAAATGGGCAACTGGATGCAATTTAACGTGGGATGGCATCACGTCCGGTGTCGCAAACCCTTGCGATGCATCTGGAAATGAACCCAACTAATATTTAATACTATAAAAAATTGAATTAAATATTACGTAAGATAATAATATAACACAAAATATGAATGAACATGACTCTCAAGAACTAAAAAAAACTAAAGTTAAAGTTAAAAGAAAATCAGTCAAGTTAGTCGTTGAAGAAACACAACAAATAGACTGTTTTGTTAATAAAATAATTAATAAAGACGCCATGGTAGCACTTAAAGATATACCATCTGGCAGTATTAATTTAACGGTTACAAGTCCTCCATACGACGATATTAGAGATTACAATGGATTCAAATTTAATGAGGAAGTTCAGCAGAATATAATTACTGAACTATTTCGTGTTACCTTTGAAGGTGGTGTTGTTGTTTGGATTGTCGGTGATGCTACAGTTAATGGAAGCGAATCAGGAACATCATTTCGTCAAGCTCTTAAATTTATTGAAGCTGGCTTTAAGTTGCATGACACAATGATTTATGAAAAAAATACATCATCCTTTCCAGCTAAAAGAGCAGGAAATAGATATACGCAAATATTTGAATACATGTTTGTGTTTTCTAAAGGAAAAATAACCACAGCAAATCTTATTTGCGACAAACCAAATAAATGGGCAGGTCACACTAACTGGGGAAAAAATACAAATAGACTGAAAAATGGAGAGTTGCAAGAAACCACTGATATTAAACCCGTACCCGATTTCTCACCAAGAAATAATATTTGGCATTATAATGTTGGCAAAGGATTCAATTCAAGCGACAAAGAAAGTCATGAACATCCAGCAATATTCCCCGAAAAGTTAGCAGAAGACCATATTTTAAGTTGGAGCAATGAAGGGGATATTATTTTAGACCCTTTTTCCGGTTCAGGAACGACTTGTAAAATGGCTAAAAAAAATAACAGAAAATATATTGGTATTGATATAAGTGAAGAGTACTGCAAATTAGCTGAAAGTATTATTGCAAAATATTAATTTTAAAAGGTGATATATTCACTTCTTCCTTTTTTATTTACTGTTAGATTTAACTGAATAGAAACCAATTTGGTTAAGAATTTATTAGTAAACCCAAACGCGCGTGTTTTGCTGTTTTTTGACCCATGAGGATGAATGTGTAAATACTTCTGTCCTCTTTGCGTAACAGCCTTTTCTACAATACACTTTTTAATCTTGTCAAAGTCTTCCTTAAATATATTTGCAACATCAGTGTGTTTCTCAAATATATCATCTAGGTTATACAATACCACAGCCAACAGTTTTTTATTATAAATGCTTTCAATTGTATCATATTTAGTTTTATCATGTTGAAATGCAAATACAATTCCTGTTTGCATTTTTTTATAAAATTTAGTTTCTTTAATTGAATTTTTATCTGAAATCAAAGATATATTGTCTTCCTTGCTTGGGTCTCCAAAATTTGTTATCGTAAGCCTTTCTTTGGCATTTGAACCACCACAACAGCTTTTAAAATGTGTTGCTTTAATATCGCCGTATGGAGTATCTGAACAGGAATTGTTATTTGGCAAGTTTCCAAACAAATAAAACTCAACTATTTTACCAACAAGACCTTTATCCTTGACAGAAGTTACTTTAAACTTTTCCTCATTTTCATCGCAATATTCTTTCAATTCAGGACAAATCTTATGAATCTCATTAATTAATAGTCTTAAACTTGCATTACCATTCAAGTGCCTTATTTTTTCAGTGTTTTTATTTAATATATTAATATACTCCGGGTTCTCTCTTACTTCAGCAAGAGTTAATTGATTTGCAAGCTCTTGAGCCATTTCTTTCTTATTATACAAACTTAATACATACAGGGTTTTAATTCAATTTTTTAAATAAATATAAAATCCAAAGTATTATAAAATAGTAATAATGACAGAACTCAATTTAACTAGAATTAAGCGACTTCCTCTTGAATTAGAAGACATTATTAAGTCTTTTATACCAATAAGTGTACTTTTACTTTTAAATAAAGAGTCTTATGTTAAATATCACAAACACATTAAACAATTTATTTCAAAAAAACAGTATGATAATTACATTAGAGATATGCTTCGTAGAGACAACGACTTTGTATTTAGTTTTTTAATAAAAGAAAACCAAAAAATGTGGTTGAACATTCGCAAATATAAATACTCGGGCGCATCTTATGGTAACTATTTTTGTTTTATTGATAAATTTTGCGTTGATAACGAGTCAACAAAATGCCGCAACTTTTTGAAAGAATATTTGAATAAAACTGGTTTGTGTAAAAATCAGCATAAAAAGAATACTATTACAAATATAATATGGACCAATTAAATATCAACGAGGTTCTCAATAGACAACAAGAAGCCTTAAAAATGAAAGAAACTCTTAAAGAGTTTGAATTAAATAAACACAACTGTTTGTTTAAAAAGGGAATTTATGTTTATGGAGAACCTGGAACTGGTAAAACAACATTTGTTATGGACCTATTAAAAGAAATGAACTACGACATTGTTCGTTATGACGCTGGAGATATTCGCAATAAATCTATAATTGACACAATCACAAAGCACAACATGTCTGATAAAAATATTATGAGCATGTTTCATAAAAATGTTAAGAAAATTGCTATTGTTATGGATGAGATTGATGGCATGAATAATGGTGATAAAGGTGGAATTAACACTCTAATTAAATTGATAAGACCTAAAAAAACTAAAAAACAAAAGCTGGAAGAAGTTACATTAAACCCTATTATTTGCATTGGCAATTATCACATTGATAAAAAAATTAAGGAACTTATGAAGGTCTGTACCACGGTTGAATTGAAAATGCCATCAACGAATCAAATAACTACAATTATTAAAAAACTTATGCCCGCTATGGAAGAGCCATTACAACAAAATGTTGTTAAATATGTTCAGGCAGATTTAAGAAAATTGCAGTCTATTTATAATATTTATCAAAACAAAAATAGCATTCTTAAGAATGATATTATTCATAGCATGTTTCAAGTTAAAACGTATAATGATGACACAAAGAAAATAACTCAAAAATTAATTAATAATAATTATCACATTAATGACCATTTATCGGTTATGAATGAAACTGACAGAACAATTGTTGGATTGTTATGGCATGAAAATATTATTGACGTTTTAGGAAAAATGAAACCAGTGGCATCTATACCAGTTTATCTCAAATTACTTAATAATATGTGTTTTGCAGATTATATTGATAGGATAACATTTCAAAAACAGATTTGGCAGTTTAATGAAATGAGTTCCATTATTAAAACATTCAAAAATAATAAACTATATCACGACTCATTTAAAAAAAAACCAAAATACAATCCCCAAGAGGTAAGATTTACAAAAGTATTAACAAAATATTCAACTGAATACAATAACTCGCTATTTATTCAAAACTTGTGTCAGCAACTTGGTATGGATAAAAAGGATATTTTTTCGTTTTTCTTAGATTTAAAGAATAAATATGATGATAATGAGATTTCAGGTTTATTTGAGAATTATGAAATAACAAAATTGGATATTAACCGAATTTATAGATATATTGATAAATTTACCAAGGTTGATGCGGAAGATTGTGAGGAAGTTGCGGGTGGTGTAGATACTGATATTGATAATGATTAAAAAATGATTATAATATTGTTGTATCCCAGTCTTTATACAACCCACCCGCCGTTAAATCAACTTTATATTTTGAATAATTATTATAACCCTCATACGCTTCTAATGAGGCTATTTTTTCTTGTTCTGATACAATTGGGCTTGTTAATTTTTTTAGAAGCTTTAATTTATAAAAATAACAATTAAACCTATATATATCTTCCAGTGTGGCTGTCTCATATGCCGTTGGAATGGTCGTATTATTATTTATAGAAAATGATTCGTTTGCTGTAAAATATCTATGGTCACAACCATCAGTATTTTTATTCAATCTTGCGTTTAATACTGTTCTATAGAAAAATTGTCTTGAAACAAAAGAAAAAATCAATAAGTTGAATCTCATCTTATTGATTTATGATAAAAAAATTTTATACTGTTTGATTTTTATATTGTTTGAATTTTATATATTAGATGGGGTGGGTCTAACGAATAACAACATTCATGCGAGGCTTCTTCTCATCCTCGGCGAGAACTCGTGCCAACCTCTGCCTCAAAGACACAGAGTTCTTGATGGACTGGTCAACCACCCCACCAACATGCTTCTCAAACTGCTCGGCGGAATCGTAAAACAATAGTGGCGAATCAATTCCAAATTCGCCAGTGCACAACCTGGTCTTGAAATACATGTCCTCATTCTTGGACCCAACCTTGTGTCCATTATACTTTTCTCCAGTGACGGCATTCCTGATTGTTGCACCAGTGTCACCGCTGCCAAAGATGAGAAGCTTCTTTTTCTTCCCATCCGGCGCGCGATACTTGCGCACAAAGCACAACTTGTCGTCCTTGTGCATGTCAGCCATTGCCTCGTTCACTCTGTTCCTGTTATACGTGTGGACCGACATGTCGTCGGCCTCACTGAGGAACTCTTGCTCATAATCGTACTTGCTCATTGCTGCCGGTCTTTGTTGTTATCATCAATTTATTGGGTTATCTTTAAATCAATTTTTTTTCAAACACTTAAATAAAATATAAATAAAATCAAAATAAAATAAAAATAAAAAAACATTTAAATACTATTTACATCAGTTATTACCATTGATTTTTCTCTCATTTCGGTTTTTTCTTTTATTGATTTTTTTATTATTTCATTAATTTTATTTTCTAAATATTCAACTTTTGTTCTTAATGTATTGTTCTCCTGAAGTATAGTTTGCAACATTTGGCTTTGTTCTGACAATTTTTTTTCATAAGAAATTACTAAGTCCATTGGATTTGTATTCATTATATTTCTTTGTTGCTGTTGCATCATCTTTTGATGATTTTCAATAGCTTCCGTTCGCTTCTTTGTAAGTTCTTGTATTTGCTGATGAACCTCTGGCTTATATTCAGGTCTTCCTGGTTCATATTGTTCAAGAAAATTGTCAATTGAATTCATAAAAAAGGTTTTAATATCAGGTTCTTTTACAAAATCATCCACAGTCTTTTCAGATAAAGTAACATATGGATTTGGATTCTCCAACATTGTTTTTTTATCAAATGAATTATGAACATGAGAGAAAACCAAAATGCTCTTCATAGGGTCTAACTGAACAAAAGGTATTGTATATCCTTTCAAAAAAGCCTTTTCTTCTGCAAGAGCGGCATGGTCATCATATCGCGTTTGTTTTAATAGTTCTCTCCTGAATGCAAATGTTGCCGCGGTGGAATGATTGGGTCCATAAGGTCCACACTTATACATCTTGTGAATGTGTTTAAAATAAATATACATCTCACTAGAGCCAGCACAAAGAGCCTGTGGATTTTTTTGAAGAGTCTCTACCGCATGGGAAACTCTATCAGGTGGGTAATAATCATCATCATCCATATAAACAATTATATCACCTTTTGCTTTTTCGTGCATTAAATTTCTCTTCTTTCCCAAGTTCATTTTTTTATCATATTTAAAATACTTTACTTGAGGTATATGTTTTACCAAATCTTCTATCTTATCCGTTCCATCATCAATAATAATCCATTCCATTCTATCTTTTGGATAGTCTTGATTTTCAAAACACTTTATAATTACGGAATAAAATGGTCGCCGATTAAATGTTGGTGTGCAAATACTAACAAATGGCATTCGCTGATTTTTTTCTCCTTTTTTATCTTTTTCCATTGCCATAGTATAAGATATTAATAAATATAATATAACATACAAACTGTTTTTATATTATATTTTTGTTATTATACTAGAAAGGTTTTGTTTATTTTTTTGCGCGTTTTGCTCCGCCAAACAAATTTTCTATTTTTTCAATCATTGATGGTTCAGGCTGTGGAACTACTTTTGGAATGCATATTTTTTCAGCCTGAACAAAATCACCCAATCCAAATGATGAATGGTCATTAGCTTTTGGTGTATACTGGTGATATACTGATGAAAAGAAGTATAAAATAACGCATGCAACAACCGCTACAAGTGCTGCATAACCTCCAAAGTTACCACTTGCTGATGAAACTATATATAAAGATATCAAAATCATAATAATGTTCATCTTAAATTTTAATACATTTTTTATGGTTTCAAGAACACCATAAGATTTTCCAGTTTGAGAATTTTTTGATTTCATAAAAAGTGGGAATACAGTACAAAATAAAGATATTAACCCTGCCACAATTGGAATTATAAGACCTAAGCCAATTGTAAAAAACAATATACAGAAGATGAAGATATATAAGAGCGCCCACCCCCAATGAAATAATCCCCACATGTCTCCATCTTTCCAAATTGTTTCATTTTTAGACTCACCTTTTTCACTGAACAATAGATGAATATTGTAAAACCATAGGATAATAAAATAAATTGTATTGATTAAACTGGTTATTATTCCAGTAAAGAACAAAATGTATGGTGACAACAGTATTATCCAAGTTTCAGTTAATATGGAATTCATAAAATTATTAATGTTATTAGTAACCGTAAAATTGCAAGCAATTAATTGTTGCAATGTTGATGCAATGTATAATTTGTATACATTGGAATTTGGTTGGTTTATCCACTTGTGCAATATTCCTAGAGTATTATTTATAGTCTTAAAATTTTCTTCTAATGGAAATTCTATTTTAGTTGACCAAACTCCTTTATCAGTTTTAACAACATTTATGTCAATTGGTATTTCTTTAATGGGTGGAACTACATCTGTATAGGGAGAAAATGACAAGCAAGTTGGTAAAATATTAGTTTGAGCTACTCTGTAAGAATATAAGCCCAAAGACCCGATTAAAATAAGAATACCAAATACAATTAACTGATATAAAATGCCTAGAAAGAATTTTAATAAATCTTGTTTCGGGTCAGGTGTCTGTTGTTTTTTTTTATCATCTATCGCTGAGGTATCTGACATACTATAATAAAATGATATAAAAATTTATTTAATAAATTGCTAAAATGGGAGTGTTTAATTATAACAATACAAATTATTATCTAATTTAAGTATATAGCTAATTATGGATAAAAAAAAAGTATTATTTTGGTCATTTGTAGTATTACTATTATTTATTGGTGTACTTCAATGGGGGGATTATTTAATAAAAGGGGGTTATGTTGTTGAATATTTTTCAAATAGTCTTGACATTGATACTGGTGGGCCATCAACAAACCACACGGTTAATTTGCCATTGACAGATAAATTGAGCTGTCAAAATATGTGTGGTCCAAACAATAGGTGTTCTTTAACTGGAGAGCAATGTAGTGCGGATATTGATTGTTTTGGTTGCAATCCAGAAACTAAAAGATTTGTACACGACGAGATAAAGCGTGATGATGTAGATATTCGCGGACAAAATGATGCTGGTAAATTAACAAATGGAGAAACCCCAACATACTCTGTTTTAACAACTGACATTGGAACAAAAGCTAAACTAATTAATAAACCCGACGCCATTTCACCTCAATATTTTCAAGGCGTAAATACTTGGAAGGATACATTTGATGAACAGATGGAGTTGTATGATAAAAGATATACTCCAACTGCGTCATATTTTACGCCAAATTATCCTTCAAGAAAAACATTATCTGGTGAATTTACGGATAATGGTCCATTGGCATCAAATGCATTTTTATAAAATATAACTAATAAAAATAGTTAGTTATATTTATTTTGATTTTGATATTTCTGCTTTATCAATAACCGATTCTTTGGCAACATTCCTAATAATTTTATTATAATGCTGTTCATCTTCTTCTTTTGTTGAGCCACCCATAGAATGAATAACAATTTGGTGGTAATCCAGGTGTCTTTGAGAATCATAATCATCTGATTCGGGGTTATTTTTTCTCCATTCATTGATTTGTTTGAAATTTTTGGCGGCTATGTATTTTATGGCCGTTTTCATTTTATTCTTGTCATCGTTGTCTTTCTCCCAAGCGTCTTTGTCCTTTACATATAAAACTTCTCTTTTCAAGTCACTACAATGAACGGGGCGTTTAAAAATATCAAGTTGTTTAAGACCTCTAATAAAAAGTTTTGAAATTCCTTCAGTGTATCCTAAGCGACCAACCATATCCAAATCGGTTGTATTTAATTGGAGTTGGTTAATGAAATCCATAATATTGAGAGCATCTTTGCATTGTTCATTCAAGAAGAATTGAAGATTAAAGTTGTTTGTGTTATTAGTAGTATTATTAATTATTTTTCCTTCTTTTGCCATTTCTATCATTTTATTATTTTGTTCAATAATCAAGTCTTTGAATTCTTGGTTTTGTTTTATTAGTTCCATATTCTGGTTTAATAAGAGCGCAACAATTGAATTAGGTTGTTGAGAATTGTCGGTAATAGTTGTTGAACTTTCTTTGGCGCATTTTTTGCCATGTTTCCATAAGCCAGAGCTTGATGTATATTTTTTACCACACTGGCAACTGTATGTTGGCGTTTTTTTTATTTCCGTAGTTTCCAAATTATTTCCAATGAGACGATGAGCATGTTTTTTGGTGTTAGTGTGTCTCATCCAATCACACAACTTGCTGCATTTAAAGTCACAACATTTGCAATAAAAATCGGCGTTTTTTGGCGTTAAATTTGTTTCCGGTATTTCCATATATTGGAAATAGAAAAAACGCCTAAACCCTTTTCCCCAAAAATATATAAAAATTTATGGTAACACAATTTTTCCTGAATTTTTGAAAATAAGAGCAGTATGGTTTAAAATCACTTTTAGGAAATTTCGAGTTTGGTAAAGTCCCAGGGTTTTCAGAAATTGGACATTTTTTTTGTCCATTTTTCATTTTCTCGAACACTTTTGCCAAACAAGAAAATCCTGAAAATAGATATTATCTTTAAAGTAACTTAAAGAAAATGAACAAACTAATTTATAAATTTTTGCACAAGTATTTATTGCAGATTTTGTCATTGCTAACATTGACAATCGTTGATTTTTTATGTTTTGCTATCAAATTGTTATTAGTAAATTTCTTTTTTGCTTGTACTACAATCACAATATATTACAGTAATAACTTGAGCTTAATTTTGGCTTAAAATCATTGACAATCATTGCCAAAAATAGCAATGGAAAATCTGCCTAATTCTTTTCCCCAGAAATAGATATTATCTTTAAAGTAACTTAAAGAAAAATGACAGCGGGGCTTTAAGTTGTTTTGGTAAAATATATATAAGCTCGCCCAAAAAAAATATGTAGGTAATATATGGAGTCTAATACTGAATCTTTAACGGGGTCTATAACTTTAATAAAAGAATCTAATATTACAAATTCTTTAATTGCAGATAATAACATAGAAAGACAAATAGTCGTTCATGGAAAAACATATAATTTAGAATGTATTATTGAAATTCCACTTGACAAAAATATGGTTGGTGGGGTTGCTCCTAGAATTATAAACAATTCATTTATACCGTTTGTATATCAAATTATAGGCGAACTAATGATAGCCGGGCAGGATGTTGCCGCAAGAACAAATGATTTATCTAATGCCATTCAGGCTAACTTAAATGCTCCTGGTGGAGGCGCTAACATTACAGTTAGAGTAAACAGAAACGCAGACCGCATGTGTTTAAACATTTATACGGCACCCGGCGTTCAAAACTCCCACCTCTCCCTCTGGGTTAACAGGCAAGGAAATTTTCAGTCAGGTATTGATGCTGCGGGAAATTACATTCCAGGGTGTACACATTTTAAACTTGATATAGGAGGAGGAGGAGCAGGGGGTGGTCCTGGAGGAAATCCGGCAGAAACCGTAGGTTTTTTATGGAGTATAAATATCAATGAACATCCACATCCACCATATTGGTATTTTAGTTGTACCAAAGTTCCAAATCCTTTAAATGCAGCATTAATAGCAAACCCCTTTACACAGGCTGTTTTAGATGGTTTAAATGAATGTTTAAGAAGGACCCCTGTAACTTTTCCAGCCCAGCAAGCAGCCAATGTAAGAGCAGTTTTGCAGCCAATGAGAAATGAACTACGAGTAGCCCAGCAAGCAGCCGCAGCAGCCCAGCAAGCAGCAGCAGCAGCAGCAGCAGCCCAGCAAGCAGCCGCAGCAGCCCCAGCAGCAGCCCCAGCAGCAGCCCCAGCAGCAGCCCCAGCAGCAGCCCCAGCAGCAGCCCCAGCAGCAGCACCAGCAGGAGGAGCAGCTAATGGGCTTAATTCAAGTACTAAACCTTTTACTCCAAAAGGAGGAAAATCATCAAAAAAACAAAGGAAAACTAAAAAAACAAAAAAATCAAAGAAATCAAAAAAAACAAGAAAACACAAAAGACGATAAGGTTTTTATATTATACTCTAAATAGCATAATATAAGATAAAATATACAATTTATGTCGCATACATGAGACCACAATTGCCACCAACAAAAGTTATCATGTTTATTCTCTCTTCAAACAAAGTTAAATCAAAATTATAGTTGTAAATTCTCCAAGTTGGCTTGTTAATACCAATAATATTCTTATTTGCTGGGTCACAAATTGCCAAAGATTGTGCATACGGGTCTACCGTTGGAATAATAGTCGTAAATTCCAACTCAATAGTAGTAAACCGACTCATGTTAATTGCTCCAGAAGGTTGTGTGTCTAATGGCGAATTTGTCATACCAAAGCTATAAAAATAAACACCATCCGGCAAATAACTACCAGTCCTTAACCATTTTTCAATATAATTATAGACACCATTGGGTTGGTCATTCTCCCTATAAGAACCGTCCAATAAAATTCCCATAGCCGTTAATATACCACTCTGGTTTTCCAAGTTGAAATTTCCAGTAACATACCAACCAGTTAAATCACCATTTGCATTTACGCCTGGACCAATAGTTGTTGTTGTTGTTGTGCCATCAGGATTTATACGTGTAATTGGAAAGAAACCAGTTGTTGGCGCAGGCGTAATGTCATATGGCAAATAATTATAAGGCCAGTTAGAATAATTTGACCATTCATTGCGCAAATTTGCATCACTTCTCTGGAAATAAAACATATAATTGGAAACCATACCCAAAGAATCCAATTGCACTTTGTTTGTACCAGTAACATTATAAAACTTTTGCTGTCTTACTTGTTTAAATAAATATTTTTGTTCTTGAAGCGCAAACAATCTGGACTCTTCATTTGAAAGAAAACAATAAGTACAATTTAAATGAATGTCGGCATTCCAAAGAGTACGAGTATCCGTATAGTCATCTATTGCCAACGCTACAGATGGTGGAGTCTGCAAAAACCTATAAAATTGCATATACCATTGATTGAAGTTGGGAGCAACATACGGATAATTATTTTCGCTGTCAAATACATCGCGAATGCGGAACAATTCTTGAATGGGCCTCATTGTAACATTAATCTGCAACTCATTGTATTGAAGCGCAACAAGTGGGAATGCCATTTGAGTTTTATAACTGAACCAACTACCAATGGGTATGTATAAAATTCTACCACGAATGGACGGTTCAGCACTAGCAGTATCTCCAGCATAATATGCGTTGGGATATGAGTTAACGCGCGCACCAGAGTTTGCAGGGTCGTTCAACGCAGGAGTATTTCCAGTCATGTTATCAAACAAAAGCTTTTTAGCTCCCGGAAATTCTCTCTCTACCAATAGTCTAATGTAATCTCCCGAGTATTCTTGCAATGTTTGATTTCCACAAGTAATAGTAATGCGAGATATCATTAAAGCACCCAAATTTTCAATCCATTTGAATCCATATGGAACCCAAACACCACTGTTATTCATTTGAGACATTTCATCTGTATTAGGAGGCATAATTGGACTCCAAATATTAGGCAATTCAACACTTAAATAACAATCCATTAATAAATCGGCATACCTCGGTATTTTAAAAGTAAAATTGGATTCTTCCGCCAAACGCAATGTTTTTGCTCCTTCAAAATCAACACGAAATTTTTGCATGCCAAAATTTGTATAGCGAGCATACGTAGCTTTAAAAAAGGTTTTTGATGGGTTTCCATTTAATATAATATTTTGTTGGCCTTCACTAACTAATTGCATTAATCCTCCTGCCATGATTTAGATATATTATACAGATAAATTATATTTTTAACTATTTTGATTGTTTAATTATTATATTTTAAAATCAGTATAATATAATAGACAGACATGGATGCAACTAGTAAAACAACAAATATGACGGATATGATTAAAAATCTTAAGGAAAATTTTGTTACTTACATGTTATTTAGCATGATAATACTATTTATAATTATTGTCTTATGGTATTACTTTTATATGAGAAATCTATTAAGTCGCGAATGCTCAGCAATGGATAGTATTTTTTCTACATTAGATGGGTCTATAACGTCTTTAAATTCAAGTGACCCCAATTGCAAATACACATTTAAAGACTACTATATTAAAACAGCTTATAATTGCTGCAGCCCAGGAACATATAAAAATGATTATGTTTCAACGTGCGCCCTAAAAGATGTATTGAAACAAGGAGTTCGTGGATTAGACTTTGAAGTTTTTTCAATTGGTGACCAACCCGTAGTTGCAACCTCTACAGTTGACAGCAATTATATTAAGGAAACTTATAACTTTGTTGCATTCTCAGATGTAATGAATGTTATTACAAATTATGCATTTGCTACAAGCACTGCACCAAACCCCCAAGACCCGATTATTCTACATATACGCTTTAAAAGCTCAAATCAAAAAATGTACCAGAATTTTGCCAACTTGTTGAAGAATTACGAACAATTCTTCCTAGGTCCAGCTTATAGTTTTGAAGAGAACGGGACAAACTTTGGAAATACTCCTTTAATGGATTTAACAAAAAAGAGGACCATTGTTTTAATTGTTGACAAGTCTAACAACTCATTTATGGACTGTCGCGATTTTTATGAATATGTTAACATGACAAGCAACTCAATTTTTATGCGCGCGTTACATTATTATGATGTTAAAAATACGCCAGATTTATCAGAGTTGCAAGAATTTAACAAACAAAATATGAGTATATCTATGCCCGATGTTGGAAACGACCCACCAAATCCCAGTGCTATAGTTTGCAGAGAAACTGGTTGTCAAATGATTGCAATGATGTATCAAAAGAATGATGTAAATTTACAAGAGAATAATGCCTTTTTTGATAAATCAGCTTATGCGTTCTGTTTGAAACCTGAAAAGTTAAGATATATTCCTGTAGTTGTTAAAACCCCTCCTCCACAAAACCCGGCTCTTTCTTTCCAAACAAGAAGCGTTAAGAGCGATTATTATGCTTTTAATATTTAAGAACTTAAACATAAAAATAAAAACTCTTTAAAATTGCAATGAACTATATTTATATTCACGTATGTTGTATTAACAACTATAAAGAAGTTTTTAACAATTTGATATATTGCATTAAAAATAGCGGATTATATCAAAATATAGAAGAAATTAGATGTTGTGTTTTAGGTGATTATGATAATACTATGTTTGCTGATGAAAAAATAAAAATAGTGGCAGAAAATACCAATATTTTTTTATATGAGCAGTTTACCATTAATAAATTGCATAATGATTGTAAAACTGAAACTTTTAATGTGTTATATCTTCACACAAAAGGAATAACTAGACCCGAAAATATGGCTGTAAAGAGTTGGGTTGATTATTTATGCTATTTTAATATTTATAATTATGCAAAATGTTTAGAATTGTTAAAGGAAAATGACACAGTTGGTGTAAATTTATACGACTATCCCCAAATGCACTATTCAGGAAATTTTTGGTGGTCAAAATCATCTTATATAAATAAATTAAATCCGTGCATTTACGAATGTTATAATAGCCCTGAATTTTGGTTAACTTGCAATAAAAATGGAAAATATATTAGCCTCTGGTCATCTGGTTTAGACCATTATTATCAAATATATTCAAAAGAAGAATATGAAAATAAGTCCTTTAATATTACGGAATTCTCTCCAAAGGCATAAAAAATAAAATAATACAATAATATATTAACATGCCAAAAACGCGTAAAAATAGACAACAAGCAAAAAAACTAACAATTTGTAAAAGTAGGTATGCCTTGTGCACTTCAGCTCCTTGTAAGTCTATAAAGAACAGACCTGGAAAAACTAGCTGCAAATGCACAATAGAAAATGGTTATAATTTTGCCACAAGACCTTGCAATACCCTTAAGGCGCACAAAACTAGGTCTGGAACTCGTCGCATTTACTCAACATTCTCAATTAATGAGATGCATGATGGCAAAAGAATAACAGAATGCCCTAAGAAATACGAGTGGTCTGATTGTTTGAACCACATATGTGTTGTTGACCCGAAGAATTCCAAAAAGGCAATATGTGAGTGCACATTAAAAAAATCCAATAAGGATTGGTTTACAATGGGTGCAAACAATCACAAAAAATTTTGCGGCAAAAGCAAATGGTCTGGTGCGCACAAGAAAGATTTTTACAATACGCGAAAATTCTGGAATGGTTATTTTGCAAAGAAGACGCACAAAGACGGCAAAATTATTGGAAACCCTAAGGGCTTTATAAATAAATTAAAGTAATAAGACTATTAAATTAGACTAAAAGTTTTTAATTTTTATTACCAATAAAAATTGAAATAGAAAAATTATTTGAACAATTTTAAAAACAAACCAATAACGCAACCATGAATATCTATCAGTTGGGGCAACATTTATACCAAGGGGAAGACGAGTCAACTCTACTGGAAGATAAAATTCACAGAGAATATGAAGATTACTCAATTCAAAACTATGGGAATTTTGTATTTAAGCAAAAAACCTCCACGAATATGGATAAACTTTGGCGCATATTTCACGAAAATCAAGATTATCCAGAATTGTATATGGGAATGGTAGATAAAATGGCTCGTTGCAAATGCATGATAACGGGAAAAGACGAGTGGCACAATATAAATCTGTTTTCTGACATTTCAACAAATCCTCTGTCAAATGGCGACCGCATTACTTTAAAAAGAGTCGTAAAAAATAAAATGTACCATATTGACTGCATTTTCATTAAATGGGAAAAAGAAACTTTTTATGAATGGAAAATGACGAGTGGAAATGTTTTGCAGCTTAGACAGCAATATGTTGATGGTCTTTTGCCAAAAGATAAACGATATCTTAAAATGTCAACCTAAATAAAAAAAAACAACAATGCGAGTACAAACTGACAAAAAATTATTCTTTTTTCTTTTGATAATATAAGATTACTAAATGAAAAATATATGCGATAAAACAATGAGTTTCCAAGAATGTGAATTGGCGATATTAAGGAGCGCTATAGATAAAGCCGAAGAGCGTTCTGGAAGAGCTGTAGCTAATTCAACAGAAGTAAAAAAAATAATTAATATAGTGGAAAACTTTATCCGTAGAAAAAAGGTTATTTGTTATGGTGGAACTGCAATTAATAACATTTTGCCGAAACAAGACCAATTTTATAATACCGAAGTAGAAATACCAGATTATGATTTTTTCTCTCCTAATGCGTTAAATGATAGCAAGGAATTAACAGATGACTATGTGAATGCTGGATTTTTAGAAGTAGAAGCCAAATCTGGACAACACAAGGGAACATATAAAGTATTTGTTAATTTTATTCCAGTTGCTGACATAACCTTTTTACACAAGGAGATATACAAATCAGTAAGAAAAGAGGCAATTAAGGTGGATGGAATTTTATACGCGCCGCCAAATTATTTAAGAATGTCCATGTATTTAGAACTTTCAAGACCGGCGGGAGATGTTTCAAGGTGGGAGAAAGTTTTAAAGCGTTTAACACTTCTTAATAATAATTATCCTTTAAAATCCAAACATTGCGATGAAATAGAACCTTTCCAGAGAGAAATGATAAATAAAGAAGATGAAGATAAAATATTTGAAATAACTAGAAATTCATTTATAAATCAAGGAGTTGTGTTTTTTGGAGGTTATGCAATTTCTCTCTATCTTCACTATATGCCAAGACATTTACACAAGAAGCTAGAAAAGATTCCTGATTTTGATGTTTTGTCAGAAGACCCAAAAAAGACGGCCGAAATTTTAAAGGAGCGTTTAAAAGATGCCGGATATAAAACAGTTAAAATTATAAAACGCAAAGAAATTGGAGAAATTGTTGCACCACATTATCAAATAATGGTTGGGGCGGATACAATTGCGTTTATTTATAAACCAATTGCGTGTCACAGTTATAATGTTATTACGGTTGATAAACATCCAGTAAAGATAGCAACAATTGATACTATGTTGAGTTTTTATTTAGCATTCTTATATTCAGACCGCAATTATTATGATACAGAGAGAATAGTTTGCATGGCGCAATTCTTATTTGAAGTACAACAAAAGAATCGTTTGCAGCAAAAGGGTCTTCTAAGAAGATTCAGTATAAGTTGTTATGGACATCAAGAAACGGTGGAAGAAATGAGAGCTGAAAAAGCGGAAAAGTTTAAAGAATTAAAGGACAATAAAAAAAAACAAAGTACAGAATATGAAGAGTGGTTCTTGCGTTATAGACCAGCCGATGACCTTTCTCTCAAAGAAAAGAAGAAGCAAGAGAGAAAGTTGAAGAAATCTAAAACGGCAAATAATAAAATAAAGAAAAGCGAAACAAAAAAGCGTGGTCGCGGAGGTTTATTTTTTTAATGGAAACATTCTTTAAAAGCAATAATAATCAATAAAAACCACATATAACTCCATTATTATTTTTGATATTATTTTAAAAATAATATGCTCATAAAGTTCATTGGGTATGTATTGTTTCAAATAATATACCATATAAACTGTGTAGTATATAGCTCGTTCAATCATCCACTTTAAAACGCGATTATGAAACGTTTGATAAAACGACCAATTGTTAACATAACTGCACATTTGTGTGCTATTCTGTTTAATATAAAACAAATGTATCTCCAAAAGTCCGGCCAATACCCTGTGAAAATTTGTTTTTTCATTTTTAACTGATAACAAGTGTCCTATTTTATCAGTGCTAAACAAATCTAAATACAGTGTTTTTCTATTAGTTTCTGTGGGTAAAATATAAGGATTTACGCCGTCAAAAAATTTATTATTACAAACAGCGCTTCCATTTATGATAAATGGAACAAAACAAGACCGATATATAGTTTCAAATAATTCATCTATGCTCTTGTATTTACTTTTAACAATTTTTTTCCCTTTCTTAATATCGTGGTAAGTAATAAAGAATTTTCCATTTATGTCAGTTAAAAGTGCATCAGGGTCTAAGACGCGCACGCGAATTTTATCAATACAAATATTTAATTTGGCCAAGTTGTGATGTTCTTTAAATTGTTTTAGAATTATATTATATATCTCGGTCATCATATCCAACGCATCCATCTTATATAACAGAGCACTAACCGAGCCAATACTACAACAAGATATTTTTTGTATTTTTATGTATTTTTTATTTTCCATTTCTCTCAAGAAATAAAGAGCTCCTATCAAATAACTTCCGTTAAATATTCCCCCGTCTAATATTAAATTTATGTCTTCTTTTGTTTTTTTTTTCGGTAGATTTTTCATAAGATTTTTAATATAACTTTGTATAATATGCATGTATCTCTCGGTTCTTATAAAACTTATACAACAAATATACAAAAATATAACGAGTTTTGCTTATAACAATTTAAAACAATAGTTCAAAATAGTTATATATTATAAAAATGTCATCTCTTGCAAATGATTTATGCGCTTTTTATTGTTTATCTTATAAAAATGAAGAGAGAAAAACGGCTTTATCGCAAAGATTCTCTCAGTTAAATATTAATGTTGACTTTTATGACGGCGTCGGGTTTGACGACCCAAGGTTAAGTATTTTAAAGGAAAATGAAGGTGGAACAAAAAAGCCATGGTCTTGCATGTATGGACACCTAGATATGATAAATAAATTTTTAAATGAAACTGATAAAGAATATGGTATTTTTTGCGAAGATGATATTTATTTGGATAAGAACCTAGCAAATGATATTCCTAGACTTGTTAAAGACTTTAAAACAATGGAGTTAGATGTTTTGCTGCTTGGCTATTTAATACCATATAAGATTGAGGGATACTATCATGGATTTAGTATTAAACGAGATTTTTCTAATAGAACTCGTAAATATCATGATTATCCATATGATTTGTGGGGAGCTCAAATGTATATGTTGTCCAGAACTCAAGCAAAAACATTATTAGAAAAATATTATAATGGTTATGCTGAACAATCATTAAATCCTGAATTAAATGTAAATATGCCCCCATTTAGCTCTGATTGGACTATAACAAAAGATGGCAATAAAGCGCTTGTCTATCCAATGTATGCAACAGAAGATGGAAAAACAGTTATAGACCATGAAGGACAACGTAATTTTCACGAGAGTTGTTTTTATCACAATTACAATCCAGAACAATTTATTTAAAAACATAATTAAAATTTCTCATTCTGCATTAACCTATCAATAAAGTCGCGCGGACTATCTTTATTCATGACATAACAATTAATTATTTCTGCAGGAGAATAGAATTTATCCTTAACCTTTTTGAGTTTTCTCTCATCAATATTCACATTATAATATCGTTTATACATTTCCCGAATGATATTATGAGAAGCATTATCCAATTTAAGTGTTATGTCTATGCGACCTGGTCTAATTAGTGCGGGGTCTAACATGTCATAATGATTGCTACTAATTCCCAAGATTCTTCCCGGGGTTTCTTTAAGCCCATCCCACAAATTTAATATATCGTCCAAAGTAATCGGGTCATCTTCCGTAGATTTTGTCACCGCAGTTAAAAGCTTATTTTGCTCATCACTTGCGTCAACAAAAGTTTGAATTACATCTGCCACATTAACCGACGCAGTTGGAGATAATGAGTTTAAATTCAACTTTTTCCCAATGTTAGTTCCTGCTCTATCCTTTTTATTTTCTCTCTTCCACACAATCTCACCAAGACAATCTATGTCTTCAATAATAATAATTTTTTTATCAAACCCAACACCGTGTTTCTTATTGTTTGAGTTGTATCTATCCTCAAAAAAGAAATCATCCAATTGTCGTCTTGTCTTTATTAATTTCAACGAGAGAACAATTAAATGTCGTCCAGTCATATTTGCCAAACATTTGAAAAATGACGTTTTTCCAGTTCCTGGAGGACCATGCAATCCAATCCCGAGAGAATAAGGAATTCCCATTTCATAATACCATTCTTTGTTATCAAGAAAAAATTGAATTTTATCTACTATTTGTTTTTGATTTTCAAAAAACATATTATTAAACGTGCGCGTGCTATCAAACGGATATTCTGCCCAACATTCATATTTGTAATCTTCGTATTTTGTTTTTATTAAAGTATAAACAAACTTTTGACTATTACGACTTTTTTCAATAGCTTTTGTATAGGTTTTTGTTAAGTTGGTAACATAATTTTTAATACCACATGTATTCGTTTCATACGAGTAAAGTGTCAATGTAATTTTGTCAGTTTTAGTTGTTTGCTTGTCTTTTTCGCCGCCACCCGAATCTTCAGTGTAAAAATCTGCAATGGCATATATTTTAAGTTCTTTATTATATAAAAATGGTTTCCTTTGAGAAACTATATACATATCAGATTCATCGTCGTCATCATTTTTGTCGCGAAATTTATCCATTGCTATATAAAGTTCTTTTAACTCACGAATAGATTCAATATTATCCATTTTTATAACAATATCAGACCACAAAGCTTTGCAAGCATTGGTAAAACAAGAAGATACTACTGGATAAAGATTATAAGTGCCAATGCTAGAACATCTTTTGCCTTCATATGTGATTGAATATTTTTTATAGAATAAACTCTTAATAGTGTCGTGAATATCTACATTCCATGGTCTATTAAATACGTTATTTTCGTATAGGAGTTTTACAAGATAACTTATTACTATAAATCCAATTGTTGAAAAAATGGCATCAAACAGTTGATTCCCAGTTTTCATTCGTTGAAAGAGAGAAATTTTTATAGAATCGTTAAATGTAGTTTGTAACATATCTGTTAAATCAAAACCAGGAGGCATTCAATATATTAAATCATAAGTTAGGTTTAATATATTTTAACAGATATGTTACAAACTACGTATTTTTAATTATGACGTGTAAAACACGCGCTTCAACTTGTATTCTCTCATACACTTGCTAAGAAAACACGCACATTTTGCACATGGTTTTGAATTAACATAGGCACCATTATTTTGTCCCCTACCAAATTTCATAATATACATATCCGCATCTTTCATCTTATTATAATTTCCAAGTGACCGTATAACGTTTTCTTCTGCATGCAAGTTTCTATCTGTGTGAAGATAAGTGTTATAATAACTCTTACTAGTTTCTTGACGATAACCAATGCGATTTACCGCACTGGCTATAATTTTTCCTCTTAAAACAATAACGGCGACATGTGCAATTACGTTAGCTATCCGGAATCGTTCAAACCGTTTGTCATATTTGATTTCATCTAACACTCTGGTTATATCTGAATTGGGCATGAAGCTATTTTTACATCGCATTATATTTTTATATCTGTTTCATACAAATTTCTTTAAAAGTCGGCTTTAAGAGCAGCTATAACACCATTTTGTAAGGCTATTGCATTATTTAATGAAGATATTGCTTCATTCTGTGCATTAATTATTTCATTCTTTTTTGAAATTAATTGGTCTTTTTCGCGAATCATAGAAATAAGAAATTCAACATAGTTTGTTAATGTTACTAATAATCTAGTCATTATATCTTCTTCAACTAAACTCATAACTATAACTATATTATATGATGCTTTTATATTAAGTTTGTAAAAAAATTGATAGAAATGTTATTCCACATTATTGTTTTAACTTGCAATAAAAAACATGATAAAAGCGTTTTGTTCATATCTATCAAAGCGAAAACTTAGGCGACAAATAATAAATAAAAAAGCAAATCTTAATGCTCTTTTGGAAGCAGATTTGTCTTATATGAATTTATCCGGAATTGATATTAGAGGGGCAAAAATGTGTGCGTCAAATTTAAAAAAAACTGTATTTAAAAATACTGTATTACAGGGAGCCGTTATTAATTCAACAAATTTATCCGGGGCAAACTTATCCGGGGCAAATTTAAGCTTTGTCAACTTTTCAGGCTCCGATTTACGCGGGGCAAATCTTAAAGGTGCAAATTTATACAAGGTAAATTTTACTGGTGCAAATTTGTCTTATGCCAATTTTACCGATGCAAAAATTGATAATACTACAAATTTTACAAATGCAATTATGATTAATGTAATTATAGACATTAACAGATTAAATATGGCCATTACAGTTGGTGCCGACATACAACACATGAATGTATATGACCAAGTATTGCATAGTTTAAGTTTTAAATCATACCGTCATTTAAACCCTGAAAAAATTGTGCCAGTTACTTTTTAAAATCGGCTGAAATGAGTCATAACTTTGGACAAAAAGTAATACAACAATCCAAAAAGAGCGCTGGTAAAAACAAAACCATACAGGTTTATATTGCCATCCTTGGAAAACAATGCGGGAAAAAACCGATATAAATAACGCTTGAAAATTGGAAGTTGAAACAAGAAATACAATACAGCAATTAGAAGAGGAATTTGAATTTCGTCGTATAATTGGTCCAAACTATCACCATATTGTTCTTTTTTATTGTAATTGTGAACTATGTCCTCATTATCCTCTTCTTCTGTAATGTAATCTTTTGTAGATTCAGTAGGAATATAATTGGCTTGAACTTGTGGGTCGTGCATAATAGATTCTGTGTTGCGTGGAATATCTCTAGACGGCAATTGGGTTGCTCCAGTAGAGCTAGCTTGTTGCAAACCATTAACAATTTGTTGAATAGTTGTTTGGTCTAAAGAAACGCCTCCTGGAGGTCCAGACCCAGGTCCAGGTCCAGGTCCAATTTTTTCATTTACTGACAATGTGACATTTCCGCCAATGCTTCCCCCACCCACTGGGTCAGTTGGCAAATCCATTATACTTGTTGAATCAGAAGACATATAATTATTACAAAGAATGATGATTTATAATAATTACGCAAATTCACGATACTTATATTTACACATGTACTTCCTTTTTCTTAGCATCGCATTTTGTTGTAATCGGTGTAAATTTATAACATTTTCCTTGATGTTTATAAATTTTATCTTCTATATCTTCTAACGGAGGAGCTTTCATTATTAAACAATTTTTACCATTGCAAACAGTTCTAAATAATGTCGCCAATCCAAATCCCAATATAATAGACATAAGGTATTTACCACTTTCTGTGTGAACAAATCTGCTTAAATGCATTTATATATTGTATAGTTAATATAAAATATATAAACAAAGTTAATCTTCTGTTTTTCCAGTTTGAACAGGTATTGTTTTTATTTTTGAGGAATCAGCAGGACATTTTACTTCATTTGCCTCATATACAAAACAATTGTCAGCGTTGTCTTTATATTGTATTTTTCCAGTATTTTCAGGCGTAGGATAAACATAAATAGTTTTAAGTTCAGGTCCCCACACGTAGACAAAGAAGAGGCCAATTGCTAAACTAATAATGAAGACAGGTATGTTGATAAATTTCGTGAGCATTTTATCTTATATTTAGTGTATATATTTTTTTAAAAGCTAAAATAATTTGTTTCTCAACCTTGTCCAGCAGTTACTTTATATGTTTCGCCGGTTTTTTCATTTTTAGCAATCAATTCACCTTTAACTAGCTCTATTTTAAGTCCCAACCGATTGGCTTCTGTTGCAGCAATTGTTCCATCTGAAAGTAAATTGGGATGGATTTTAATTTTTGGTAGAGGTGGTTCATCGTCCGAGTCAGAGACTGAAACATCAGATTCATCTGGTTCTTCCTCTTCTTGGACTTTCAATTGAGGCTTTAACTTGAATTTTTCAAGCCTTGTAGCATCTTCTTCATCGTCTTTCGTAATAATTGGTTTTGCTTTAATATCAGGAATAGCCTCAGTAAAAGCAACAGTCTTTGCAGGCTTTCTTTTTTCCTTTTCTACGCCAATTTTAAAAGAAACAACCCTTTGACCATTACTCATCAAATCCCATTCCAAGTTTTCATTTGTAATAGATAATTGAATTAAATGAAATGTGTTGTCATCTTCATTATATTCAACACCATTATACGCGTATTTTTTATTCATAATTTCAGTGGCACGTGGTTGCATAGTATTTGTATACAACTCAACTGCATCAATAATTAATTGTGTATTTTGCGTAGAGTTGTATTGTTTAATCATTAAATTAAAGTTATCCAAGTTATTATAAAACTCTAATTGTAGTTTTTCAAGTTCGGCTTTTTTTTCTTCGTTGTCAACTACATTTAAATAAGTTTGCAATGTGAATTCATAAACTTTTGTAAATTCTGTAACTTGTTCTTTTAATTTATCAAACCTTCCAACAGCTTCTTGAGCACTAATATAACCAAATAATAAATCATTTTTATCAATAATAACTTCTCGTTTGTATTCATCAAGCGTGCTCTCATCGTTGTGAAGGTCCTCTTGTATATTTTGAACAAGTCCCAAGTTAATATTTATATTAAATGGACAGGGCTGTTTTCTATCACCACACAATGCAATTAAATGTCTTCCATCTTCTTGATTTTTAGTAGAAAAAATAGACCCGACTGGTCTCCGGCAGTTAATGCATTTTGGTTTAAGTTTCATGTATTCGGCTCGTTTTTCTCTCCAACTTAAGCCCTCTAATTTAATAATTTGTGTCTTATCTTTTTTAAGATTGCTTTCATACTTATCTTTATACCTATAATATTGGTCTAAACTTTCAATAAATTTTCTTTTTTCTGCGTCTTTTTTCTCATCTTCTTTGCTCATTCTGTAGTTTATATCCTATATATATATTTATTTATTTATTTTTCTGTGAATAACATCATATTCTGTTTCCCAGTGAGGAAGTCCTGTAATTAATTCTTGATGTGCTTGTTTTTTAGCCTCTTGAAAATTTTGTATTTTTGATAAAATATACTGTTGTTTCTGTCTATTTTTCATATCTTTTTCTACAGGAGTAAGTTTTCCTTTGTATTTAAAAAATAATATTGTGCCTAAAAGGAGTAAAAATCCCACTCCTAAAGCAATATTAATTAGAAGGTTGTTGTATGTCATTTTAAAAATTCTGCATTGCTTTAATGTTTCACTTAAAAAATATTTAACGCCGGGTTCTATTAAAGTAGGTTTAGTAAAATTATCAAAATTCATGTTATTAATTACTGTTATAAAAACAAAATAAATTATACACAATATCTATATGGACAGTTCTTTCTTATCACTATTAATTTTTGCAGTAATTACACTTGTATATTATTTGTTATTAAAACCAAAGTTAGACGCATCTGCATATGACGACCCTACTGGAGCTCAATATGCTGCTTATAGCAGCAGCAATAATACTGCATTACTAATATATTTCTTATTTGTGGTATTAACTCAAATGGGTGTAAATGCTAGTGTTATGGTAACAAAGTGCGGAGGTAGTTTAATGCAAAACATTGGGTCAGCCTTTTTAATGACTTTAATTCCTTGGATTTTCATTTTTGGTGGAGTAATTATATGTTTAATGATGTTTCCCGGGTTTAAATCGGCATTTTCTAATGTAATTGGTTATTTTGTCGTCTCTAATTCCGCTAATAACATTTTAACCGAGTTATTAGTAAATACTGACTTGAACCAAACAATAAATGCTGCTGACGCTGACCCAGAAAAGAAAAATAGCTTAAAGAGTGCGGCAGAAGCTATTATTAAGTTGTGTGGAAATATGTCTATTTTAATAAATCAAATTGTACCTTCCAATTTTATAGAGTATTGGGCAATGTTACTTCCCTTAATGAAGGAACAGTATCAAAATGGTGCTCCTGAAATGAAACAACAATTATTAGATGCTGTCGTTGTGAGAGATAATATAGGAGAAGCACTTTGGTATGTTTACACAGCAATTTTATTAATTTCAATTACACAATATAACATTATGAGCAGACCATGCAATAAAGACTTGGCATCAATGCAGGCAAGTCAAGAACAATATTTGAAAACTGAAGCTAGTATAAATGAAAAAACTGCAAAGCAAAATTCAACTGTCTACACAATGTAATTAACATATATACAAACCACACAGAGAGTCAAAGAAGTAAAAGTGCGAAACATCTATAAAGATTGGTTGTTAAATATTGACTACTGTGCGAAGAAACTGGCTTTCTGGATGAAAGCCAGCAGTCCTCATTGTTATGAATTCGGTGGACACTTCAAGAGAATCACCCATTGCATTACTAATGCGACGAAACTCGTTATTTAGCTCGGCAATCTCCCTCAAACGAGCATTTCGTGGCGCTGCAACTAATGGACACTCACATCCGTCCCCCAAAATTGCGCCAAATCCGCACATTATGGCAATTTTGTCTGCAAATTCGGGGTTGTTCTTGTAAAATCTTATTATGTAATGAATCATTTCTGCCAAAACGGCTACATCGCAAACGGGAAATACTGCAAGTGCTCCCCCAACGTTCATCTCCAAAACCATTACACCCAAAGCATCAAGTGCAAGACTCGGTGTTTGAGAAATATCTTTCATCAGCTGTTCCAGAAGAGCCCCATTCTTGCCTTCATTTAGCACGACAGTTTGTGCGTTGCCTATAATGCGATAAAATGCCGCAGCACGAATCGTGAATTCAAATTTATTTACCGAACTTTCGTTTTCAGTCTCTGTCATTTTGCTGTTGCCAAAATTGGCGTTTCATAAAAAGTTTTCAATTTTTTTTATCTAAAAAATAAAAAACAACTAGAGGGGACTACATACTAGGATTCTCTAAAATAAGGTGTGTCTAGATAAATAGTAAAGAACGAACAAGTAAGAGAGAATGCCTAAAACAATAGCTAAAAGCCAAACAGGAAGAATTGTTTTATTGCGATAACCGATGCCAAAATTGCGAAGGCTTCCATCTTCCCTGTACAAGAAACTGGGCTGCCCAATTTGAATTGTAATAAAAACAGCTAAAAATAACAAAATGCTGACAAGAGTAACATTCTTTGAAATATAAGACCTATACATTGAATTCATGATATATATATTGTATAGCAATTATTCTATAAATAATTTCATAAGTTTTTATTTAATTTATGTAATTATTTGGTCGTAGTGCCTTTTTTTCAGTTAGTCTCGTTCTTGCCAATCATCGTTGCCTTGTTCCGCACCAAAATAGTCTTCTCCGGCATCATCTCCGGCAAACCATCCTATATCATTTTCTTCTCTATCAATCGCTTCAACTGCATCAGCGTTTTCTATATAATCTTCTAAAAATTGGTCCACATTTTCATCTGTTACGCCTTTATTCTTTCTTAAGTTTGTTTCAATCTCTGCTATTTTTTCCATATAATCACGTTCCTCATCATATGCCTCTTTTACATAAGTAGTTAATCCCTTTTGTAAACCTTTGCTCCAAACTCCCAATTTATTAATCTTTAAAATTGTATCAGCATCACGCTCTTCATCTGTCATGGCTTGAAGTCTATCTGTGAATGTATCTTTCTCTCGTTCTTTGCTCTTGAAAACAACTTCCATTATTTTATCGTAGCTCAAATCAACAATATCCTTGTGGTTAGACATGATTGTTAAAAATGCCACCATTAATTTAGAAACTCTAATCTTCATGTCTTTAATATTACCCAAAAGAAGAGTGGGTGTTGTTTTGGATGATAAATGCAATTCATCTTCTTCCATATTTTCTACTGTCAATGCAAGTTCTCTCTCATCTGTGTCTTTAGGCGAATCCATAACAAGCATATTTTTATCTTCAGCCAAGCGTTTATAAACGTGCAATGTCTGTAATAAATAATTTTCAAAGAGTAATTCACTGGTTCTCTTATCAAAGACAGAGTATGTTTTACTTCCCTTGTAATTTATGTCCGTCATATAAGGCGTGTCTATTGCCAAATTTAATAGATTTTTAGTTGTCTCTGCAGTCTTTCTTAGAATATTTGCAACAATTTTATCATCATAAAAGGGTCTTAAGATTTTATAATATTCGCTAATTATATTTTTAATATCAGAGTTGTGTTTTTGAGACAAATTCCAATATTTTGGCAAACTGACTGCATTTTGGAAATCTACCTGATTTATAATTGTCTCAGGAAACACGTCTAAAAACTGATGTATATAGTTTTTGACAAACTGTATATTGTTATACATACTTTCATCGGATATAGAATCCTTGCGAGCATCTTCTGAACAACTGCCCCATTTCATTACTGTATTTAATAATACCCTTATGTCCATTAATTTTCGTTTTGTTATACCACTGTTTTTGCTGATAAAGTCGTAAATTTCATTATTCATTTCAGCATTAACTCTTGCCAAATAATTTTTTAGAGTTCGCATTTCTTCAGTGTCTTCAGTGACGGCAATATCAAAAGTATCAAGAGCATTATCAATATTTTGCCTTAAAGCCTTTGGAACAATTTCATTGTCATCATCTCGGTCCATTTCTTCAAGAATATTGCGCATCTTTTGTATTTGAGTAATAGTTGGATTGTCAATATTTATCTTTACAATATTTTTCCGGTCAACGTATTGCAATAGTCTAAGCAAAGATTCGTTGTTATAATTTTTACCTTCTTGTTTAAGTTTTCTAATTTTCTCACTCATGGAATCAGATTTTGAAAAGTGCTCTGGTTTTCCGCCGCAAATAGCTTCTAATTCAGTACTAATTGGAACAATTGAATTGAATTTGCAATATACAATAAATGCGCGATAAATTGTTTCGTCGCTATATTTGTCGCTTAAAGGAGCATAAATATTTTTAGAGTTCTCTCTACAGAAAAACATTGGGGCTTTTGTTACTGCATCAATGTCTTCAATAATGTTAGTCAAATCTTTCACAATCTTATTATAAACCAAAATTTCGGGTTCCTCTTCAATAAAATACTTAATTGTGCTGATTCCACCACGTTCACTACAGCACGAGTTTTCCAAGAATGGTTCCTTTGCAGAGTTTGTCAACAACAACTTCTTCCTATCTACTACTTTTTGAATGCATTCTTGAAGAGCTAGAGAGAAATATATAATTTTAGATTTGATGATTAAAATTTTCTCTCTTTGACATGTTGCCCCACTCTTGAAATTTCTTAGGCATTCCTTTTTGAAGTCCTCAGATATATTTGTAATAGGTTTAAGTTTGAATGGAATTAAAGGTGGCAAAAACTGTGTCCATTTATTCAACGCATATTCTGAGGGAATACTATCCTCAGGATTAGCTAATAAATATTCCAATTTATCCTTGAATTTTTGCATAACATCTGTGTTGCTTATGTAATATGTGTCAATAAACGCCTTTATTTTTTCTGCTATTACAGACTCTTTCATTCTCATAAGAGCTGACCAAGGATGAGTTTCATTTCTTAAATGATATGCAACGCATGACAAATATTGGAGAGAAGACAAGTCACCAGACCCTTCAAAGGGATATCCGGTAAATGAACGCACACATCCGGGGAAAGTTCTGCGAGTTTTAATTGAAGGTATTGAAGTTTGAACTCCTATCAAATAAGCCCCTAATGTTAAATACAATATAGTGCTGTTATAGACAGAGAGATATGGGGGAATCTTTTTTCCCTTTTTGGCAGCTTCTTCAACTCGCAATTTATGGTCTTCTTCGGAAACTAGAGCACCGCTTTGCAACATCTCTGACGCAATTTTAATAATAAACTCTTTTTGGTCTTCTATAAAAATTCCCATTTGTTCAGCCAATGCACCAACAATATTAGACATCATTTTTGTCTCGGGTGTTGTGTATTTTTTTATAACGGGGGTTCCAGATGCGCTCAGCAACGCGTCTCCCAAATCTTGTTCCATCACTTCTCTCGTTTTAACTTTGTATCCCTCTTCATATCCTTCATCTATATCAGGGTCAACTGCACGAATAACGTAACCACTGTATTCATCAACCCACGAATCTCCATCATCGCTCTTTTTGCCACATTCTTTTATAATCTCATCCATTACTCTCATATAGTTGTTGGGATTCTCATTCCAGCAAACAGCTAATTTATACATAAAAGATGGAAGTAATTTTACTCCTGTTTTAATGCAATACCTCCAATGCAATCCATCAGCTGTAGTTGATTCTTCTGGATTTGGTTCTCTCGTAAAACGAATAGCAAATCTTACAAGGTAACTGTTTTTATTTGTAATATTTGGTTGTCCTAATATTAGGTCTCTAAGCTTTACATAAGGAGACACAACAACGTCTTTTTCAAAATCATCATTGCCAACACCAAGTTTAAATTGCTCTGCGTTATATTTAAAGACGCGACTTTGATGTACATTGTGGAGTTTTTCTACTATGCTGATATCATATTCATAGTTTTTAGTTAACAATTCCATTAATTTTTCCTTAGACATGTCATATTTTTTATCAAATTGATTAATAATTTCTTTTAATGCATTTTCAGTAACATGGCGTTTGTTCAAGTCTTGAGTTTCGCAAATAGCTTTATATTTCTTATCAACTTCCATGCAGTCTTTTTGGAAATCGCACAATAATGATTGATTTGAAGTAACTGTTTTTTCATCAACTGTCTTGTCTGGTTGCCATTTATTATGAACGCGTTTGAAATAAAGTAACTTATCTTGGACCAAATCATAAAGAATTGCAAAGTCTCCATCAACAACTCGTTTAATACCAGTAATTAATGTTTCTGCCATATATGGTGCGTCATCTGGTCTAATTTTATTTTTGCTAATAAGTTTTTGAATAAGGAATTCATTGAATGCTGCGGGTTCCATAGCTATTTGTTCCTTTTGATAATCATCCAAAATGCCATACATGGTGTCATCATATTTTTTATCAAAGTATGTTAATTTGTCGTTATCCGCTGCAATTTCTTCAAGAGTTTTGTATTGTTTTGATATAACAATGTTAATGCATTTATTATTTTTTTCCTCTTCTTTAATAGCCTCATCAAGTTTATTTTTTTCTTTTTCAATGTTTTCAATAATGGAGCTAATATTTTCGGGCATCATGGTTCCAATATTTGCCAAAGCTAATGCATTATTATAAATATTTGAATAATCGGTAGTAATCATTTTCCATAAGAGTTCGGAACTTGTTAAGGTTAAATCGCTCTGGTCATAGTCATAGCTTCTTAACACTTCGTTGGAATTTTTTCTATCAGTTAACAGTGATACGACGCTTCTGTCGTTAGGTTTAAGGCTAATATTCATAGCCCTTTTCTTTATAGCAGAATATTCTCTCTCTCTCTCTTTAAATGACTTATAATACTCCGAAATCTTTTCTTGTAAAAACAAGTTCATTTCTTTGTATTGCATAAACGTCAAATCATCTGTATAAACTAAGAATGGTTCCAAATATCCAACAATATCATGGAGAGAAAGTCGTCCATGAATATATTTTTTCATTAAACTGAAAAGAACGCGAGTTTTTGGAACAATTTTCTGTATAAATTTCTTATATATTTCAAGATTTGTCATTTTCTCTACGTTTTCAGCATTTGCCAAAACATAATTTTTAATGCTATTCATAAATTTTCTCTCTCCGTCCTCTTTATCAACTGTTTCATCTTCAGCATCCAAGTTACTTACAGTAACCTTATTGACGCGAGTATTATCATTTAACAATTGCCAATAATTAATAAATGTGTTGTTCAAGTTGGCTTTTTCATATATGCTTGTTGCTGGAAGATTAATGTGAGAGAAGCGAACTGCGGGTTCTGGGAGAGTTAAAATGGATTTAACTTCTAAAACATCTGGTTGAGTAATATTAACGCGGTGTGAAATCATTTTTTTGCCGGTTATTTGTGTTGCGTCAAGACGACTTACGCCCAAGTTATAACGTTGCATAACAAATTTTTTTGTTTTAACAATATCATTCTCAACAATAGAAGAACTAAAGTCGTCCAAGTTGTCAATAATTGCACTCAAATCATTTTCAATTGAAATGCTATTAATTATATCAAATGTTGTCTCAGCATTTGTTTCATTAAAAGGCGTTAAATAAGGATTTAATTCTGTTATTAAATTAAAATATTTGTTTTGCTCGCTTGGAGTATCATTTGATTTATAACGGTCAAAAATGTTTTTCATTTCTGCAATATTTTCATCAATAGAGAGAGGAACAATGTCAACAAAATCCTCGGCATCTTCTTTTGAGCTAATATTGTAAACCTTTTTAACATTCTTTGCAACAGGAAGTAACCAATATAACAATGTTTTAAATGACATTAAATTAGTAGCAAGTGGTTTCCAGTTAACTGTTTTAACAATTGGACCAATGACATTTCCATTTTCGTCTAAATTAGAAAACTCTACACGCAATTGTTTAAATCTCTCAATCATTGTGTGAATATTGTTTAAAACATTACTAGTTCGTTGTGTGTTTGGGACATTAGACAACAACTCATTTAATAAATCATCGGTTTGCGAGTAAATATTGTATCGTTGTTGGCTTTCCTCAACATCAACCATTTGTGTAATTGCAGCCAACTCTTGACCAATTTTAATTTCATCCGCGCGAACAAAGAATTCGCGGACAGTGTCTTTAATATCCTTTGCTGGTAAATTATATAAGGTTTCTCTATTTTCCATTGCAACGTCCTCATCCAAGTCTTGAATTGCTTCATCACTCTCTTCGGTTAACTTTGGTTTTTCTTCTTCACGAACTTTTTCTGGTTTCTCTCTAATTGTTATTGTTTCAATGGGTAAATCTTCTGGTAAACCCCTGTATCCAAAATTTATATATAATGTATCTCCTTCTGGATAAGATTTAATTTCAATCATATCTTCTTCTAGATTTGTAATTTCTCCTGTAATAATAACTGGAGCGTCTCCACCAAAAAGAATATCAACCCATGTTCCAGGCAACAAATTGTTTTGCCTGGCGTATCCACTATTTTCGTTGCGGTCAATTAAAGCTATGGATGTAATGGACCCGTCTCCCAATATTCCATCTGCGCTAATTTTTAATCTTAAGCTAGTCAAATCGTCTACATTTACCAATTTAATAGAATTCTTGTCTATATACTCAATAATAAATGTATTGTCATTAAGAATCTTATTTGATGGGGCTTCAAAACGGACAACATCAGATAATTGTAGGTCTATGGTTTGTTTTTCAGGAGTTGATGGTTTTACAGAGGTTTGTTCGTTTTCTTCTACACTTTGCGATGATGACATATTGTTCCTATATTTATAGTAGAAATTTTTATCATTATGACAACCAAAATCAAAAACATTGTAATATCAGTTTAAAGATATATTGAAATATAATGTATTGCAATATGTCTACAGCAGTTTATAAGTTGGGTGATATTCCTGGGTTTAAAAATATGCTACTAAATGAATCAACGACTGATTCTTCTAATGTTAAAAAATTTAATAGGTCTTCATATGTTACTAAAAATAACAATCAATATAGCATTATTCGTTATGATAAGGAAATGTTGGCTGTTGATTTAATTCCTACAGTGGGTTTGTTAAGGTCGGTAGTCGTTGATACTGCAAATCACGTTGTTAGTTTTTCTCCTCCTAAATCGTTGCCTTATAGTAGTTTTATTGAAAATCATCCCGAGAGAAACGATGATATTGTTGTTGAAGAATTTGTAGAGGGCACTATGGTCAATGTATTTTGGGACAAGACTTCTGGTTTGTCTGGCTCTTGGGAATTTGCAACTCGCAATACAGTTGGTGGTGAGGTTAGCTTTTATCGGAATAAGAAAAATGCAAAGACGTTTCGCGCGATGTTTTTGGAAGCTGCGCAAAATAATGATTTTAATTTGAATATGTTAAACCCAACATATTGTTACAGTTTTGTTTTGCAGCATCCAGACAATCGTATTGTAGTTCCATTTAAGGAAACACAATTATACTTGGTTGAAGTATATGAAATTGTAAATACTAGTGACGGAACGGTGAATGTATTTTCTCACGATTTGAGTATTGTTAAAAGCTATGAAGGGTGGTCCAATGCATCCATTTTATTTCCTCAAGTTTATGACAATTGGTCAACATATGATGATTTGAAAAATGAATATGCTAGCATGAATACACCATACCAGACACTAGGTGTTGTTATTAAAAATAAGAAGACGTTAGAGAGAACAAAGTTGAGAAATCCCGTATATGAATATGTTAGACATTTGCGTGGAAATCAACCCAAGAATCAATATCAGTATTTGACGTTGAGGAGGGAGGGAAAGGTTGGAGACTTTTTAAATTATTATCCTGAAAACAAGAAGGATTTCTCTTATTTCCGCGACAAGATGCACGAGTTTACATACGCTCTTTATAAAAATTATATTAGTTGTTATATTAAAAAAGAAAAGCCTTTGAAGGAATTTCCAGACCATTTTAGAACGCACATGTTTCACTTACACAAGATGTTTGTGGATGAGTTGAAGCCAAATAATGAATATGTCAATAATACTGTTGTAATCAAGTATGTTAATAATTTGCATCCCTCATTGCAAATGTATTCAATGAATGCGTGTTTAAGAAAGAGGCATGTAGATTTTGTCAAGGTGGATTCAACGAGTGACTGAAATGGTTCATTAAAAAAATTGAAAATTTTTTCAGAACATTTCTTATCTCAATCCCACAACCAATCATAAAATGTCAACGATAACTAGGTTTCCTCCAGAACCCAATGGGTATCTGCATATTGGTCACTGCAAATCCTTATTGATAAATTATAGTGAAGGGAATTTGTGTCATTTAAGATTAGATGATACAAATCCATCAACTGAACGCGAACTTTTTGTAAGCGAAATAATGCGTGATATGACTTGGCTTGGATATGACCCAGGACTCATTACCTACACATCAGACTATTTTGATAAATTGTTTGATTTTGCTTGCATTTTGATTAAAAATGGTTATGCTTATGTTGACTTTTCCTCACCAGATGTAATTAAAGAGGAACGACATCATGGAATTGAAAATGTTTACAGAAGCATGTCTCCTGACATTCATTTGATTGAGTTTGAAAATATGAAGAACAAAAAATATGCTTCTGGTAAAGCAGTTCTTCGTTTAAAAATAGACATGTCCAACAACAATCATACGTTAAGAGACCCAATCGCTTATAGAATAAATTATTCTCCTCATTTCAAAACTGGAGAAGCATGGTGCATATATCCATCTTATGATTATAGTCATGGAATAGTAGACGCACTTGAAAATGTAACAACATCGTATTGTACTGATGAGTTCTATATTCGGCGCGATTTGTATTATTGGTCTGCAATCACGTTAAATAAATTAGGATGCGTCTTATCTCCAGCAAATGTCCATGAATTTGGAAAACTTACTGTTGAAAACAACACTCTGTCCAAAAGAAATATTAAAAAATTAATTGAAAATGGTGAGGTTTCCGGTTATGATGACCCATCTTTGCTTACAGTGCGAGGTATGCGCAATCGTGGATATACACCGGAAATAATTAAATCCATTGCAAGTTGTTCAGGACTTGGTAAGGTTAAAACTGTTGTGTCTATGAAACTTGTTCATCATTTGCTTATTGCTCATTACAACCCCATTGCAATTAGATGTTTTGCGGTTATAAACCCCATAAAATGCGTGATTACAAATCTTGACGAAGAAAAGATTTGCAATCATCCACACATTCCGAATAAACCCGAGTTTTGTCACACTACGACAATAAATAGAGAAATATATTTAGAAAAAGACGACTTCAAACTGGAACATGACGATGACTATTATCGATTATCGCCTATAAATAAAATGGTTAGACTGAAGTTCTATGACATTGTGAAATATGAAGGCGTCGTAGACAATGTTGTAAATGTATCTGCGTGTAATTTGAAAAAGGACAAATCTGTTAAATCAACAATTCATTGGCTTTCTGTGAATCATGCCGTTCCGGCAAAATTCGTATTCATAGATAGTGAAAATCCACTTATAAAAACAATTAATGAAGGGTTTGTTGAAAGCTATGTATTAGAATGTGGCAATGATGTTGTGTTTGAATTTGAACGAATTGGGTATTTTAAGTTATTGCATAAAGACGAAAACGGCGTTCCACATTATCTGTGCATTGTATATTTGAAATAAGGTATAAAAAATAATTATAATTAATGTAAATAGTGTATTTTTTGTTTTACACCTTTTTTATAAATAATAATTTATACCTTACTCATCTTCATAACATCCTTGGTTATAATGACTGTGGGGTTGTTTGTTCTTCCATGTCCAATTTGAAGTCTCGGTAAGGTTTGGAAATATTATACCATCGCGATTAGAACTGAAATCAATCCTAATAGCTTTACTTCTTTTTTCGTCATCATCTTTGCCATCAATATTATTCATTTCAGCTAGAAGCACGTAGTAGTCTTTTCCACCAAAGACTCCATATCCTTCATAGTTTGGCTCGCTCCAACTATTTCCCTTATTGTCCCACATATAATAAGTGCGTTGCGCGTATCCAGGCTTTTGCCACCCAGTAATGTAAATTGGAATATTAGTATCTTGTGCAATCCAACTAAAGCAACCCATTTTAAATTTATTCTCTTGTTTTAATTATTTAAATGAATTCAATTTTATTTCAAAAGCGTTTGAAATAAAAAAGTGGAAAAGGTCTAATAAAAAATATAAATATAAAGAAGCATCCATTTGGCACAAACTGTGTCTTTTGCTAAAACTTGTCTTGAATCTTCTTGTAAACAGAAATGGCGTCAGCGATGCACTCTTTTAGATTCTGTTTAATTGCCATCTTTTCTAGTTCCTCCTTGTATGCAATGCGAACAATGCTGTCAAGGTCATGTGGGTGCATCTTCTTGAAACCACAATAAGAGAGTGACTTGGTTCCCTCATAAAACTTGGAATACAAGAAATATTCAAGCACTTTTCCAATAGTATAATCTTCATTTACAAGAATAACATCATAAGAGTTTGGCATTGTGTTGTCAGAAGGAGTAATTTTGAGTTCATCCGTGTCAATGTCGGTGTTCAACGCATCCAACTTTTCAATCAAAATGTCGCAAGCTTTTCTAATAATTTCTTGGTTTGTAAACATCCCAATTGTTTGAAGCGTGAAGTCAAAGCTATCACGCTTCACAACTCTTTGACCGTCAAGTAACGTCCAGTTCTTTGTTTCAAAAACAATTTCCTCCTTTGACATTCCTCGGTCCTTCCATTCTTGAGCCTTTTTAGCGAGTTCCTTCTCAATTGCCTCATCATCTTGAGTAAAACCATAAGTGCATGTGGAAACCACATTAAACATACCATCCTGCTTTGCAGTTCCAATAGAGAATTCGCAAGTAAACTGCAATTTTTCTCCAGGAATCTCGTCGGAAATCTTGGGTCTAAGTCTGGCAAAATCAATGTAATAACCGGTCAAACTATTTGGTGGAAAGATTTTCTTTTGGTCTGCATCCGTCAAATATTGATTGTTTGTAACATTCTTGATTTTAAAATGTTCAGTGGTTACAAACATAATAGTATCAGTGAGATTCTCTACATTTACCTCCACAGTGTAGTTCTGTAGAGGCATTTTCAAGTCATTAATGTGGATTGGGATACAACTTAGGCGTTGTTTAAGAATCTCATTGTTCAATCTTGTTGTGTTTACAAGAATTGTGCACTTATTTTCCTCATTTGGTGTGGTTCTAAATACAACGCTGGGAACGTCGGATAAAATTGTTCTGCGAAGACCATTTGCTACGCTAACATTTACATCTCTTAGTGTGAAGTTAAGAGTATCACCATCCTCTGTTGATTTTTCAATGCGTGGGTTCATTGTATCTATAATAAACAAATAATATTTATATTGTAAATCAATTTTTATTTTAAATGAGTTAAAATAATCTTTCAATAACCTTAATATAGATTAATGAGTTCAATTTTGTATTACAGCAACTTTTGCGAACATTCAAAAAAATTGTTACAAACCCTTTCAAAAAGCCAAGTAAGTAAGGATTTACATTTTATTTGCATTGATAAAAGAACCAAGGGACCGGATAATAAAATATATATAGTTTTAGAAAATGGTCAAAAAATAGTTATGCCTGAAAATGTAACCAAGGTTCCGGCATTATTGCTGTTGAATCAAAATTATGCCGTTCTTTACGGAGATGAGATATACAATCATTTAAAGCCAAAACAAGAAGTTATTACTCGCCAAGCAACAAGCAATAATATGGAACCCATGGCATTTTCTTTAGGAGGAGGTTCTATCGTATCTGACCAATATAGTTTTTTAGACATGGATTCTGAAGAATTAAATACAAAGGGAAATGGTGGAATGAGGCAAATGCACAACTATGTACCATTAAACTACAGTGATAAAATAAGCACACCTACAGATGAACACAATTACAAAGAGGGAAAAAGTGCTGGAAATCAAGAAATGACAATTGAAAAGTTGCAACAAATGCGAGAGCAGGAACTTTCAAGTTTATCTATGAAAAAGTAAAATTATCTTCGTAAAAATAACTTAAAAACTATAAAATAATAAATTACAGATATAAAGTAATGGCTTCACAAGCGTCAACTATATTAACCGCATTTAATGACCATTTTATTGAATTTGTCAATGATATTATTAGCGTATTTCCGGAAGACCCCGATATTTTAACTGCCAAGAATTCGTTTACATTGATTAGAAAGGCCAATCCAAAAATGATTATTAAGATATGGCACAAATATGTTGTTGAAAAATATGAAGCAGTAATTGATTCTGGAGATATCACTTTTTTTATTGCAAAGGATTACAGCGATGATTTAACAAATGCTGAAAATTCAGAAAAAATTACTGAAGCTATTGATAGATTAAGAAATCCAGTAAAGTTAATGACACCAGAAGACCAACAAAAGGTTATGAAATACATTCAAAACTTGAAAAAGTTATCATCAATGTATCAAAATCTAGGTTAAATAAATAATCTATAATTTATATTAACTTTAGTTTGATTTAAAAAAATAAATTTATATCAAACATATAAGTAATGAGCGAAGAGCAGAGAGAAATACCCGAAGAGTTTACCAAAATTATGAAAGACTTTGTATCAGATATTGCGACTACATTTCCAGAATATCAGCCCATTATTGATAAGTGGTGGAAGCCAAAGACTTTTGATGACCAAAAAGAAGGAGAAGATGAAGATGCAAAAGCCAAAGCGCTATTGTATATAAAAGAGGACGCGCAAGAAAAGATTCGTTATCTCTTTAACCATTGTATTGGGGTGTATCCAGAGAGATTCTTTGACATATTGTATCAAAAAGTAGAGATATTTGACAACGAGTCTTCTATAAATACTGAATTTTTGCCAGGCATTAGTTTCAAATACTTGTGGCAATGCGATGTCAGTGATAAAACTAGAGAAACTATTTGGAAGTATTTGCAAATGGTGTTGATTTGTATTATTGGAAGCGTTGATAACAAGGAAGCATTTGGCGATACTTCAAAGTTATTTGAAGCCATTAATGAGGATGAATTCAAAGGTAAATTGGAAAAGACGTTAGAAGGAATGCAGGGACTTTTTGAAAGCATGGGAAAGACATCTGGAGAAAAAGAAAGAGAAGGAGAATCTAGTGAAGAACAAGATGAACCAAACATAAATTTGCCTTCAGCTGATGATATTCATGGGCATATTAATAGTATGATGGGTGGAAAGTTGGGTGATTTGGCGAGAGAAATTGCTGAAGAAACAACTCAAAACTTGAACATAGATATGGAGGGGGTAACAGATGCCAAGGATGTATTTCAAAAGTTATTTAGCAATCCTGGAAAATTGATGAACATGGTTAAGAATGTAAGTGATAAGTTGGACGAAAAAATGCGTTCAGGAGATATTAACAAGAATGAGTTGATGACTGAAGCCAGCGAAATGTTGAATAAGATGAAAGATATGCCCGGAATGCCAAATATTCAAGAGTTATTAGGTAAGATGGGTATGGGTGGCGCCAGAGGTGGAATGCCAGATTTGGGTGAATTGGCAGGTCTTGCTGGATTAGGAAGAAATACAAGACTTGATACAAATGCAATGCAACAAAGAATGGATAAAATGACAAAGCAACAAGCAATGAAAGAGAGAATGAGAAAGAACATGGAAGCCAAACAAATGGCCAAGTTGGCGGCAGCCGCATCATCTGCAAACCAAGCGCAACAAGCTCCTAAAATTACAGATGAAGAACTATTTGCAATTTTTTCAACTGGTGAGACAGTAGAAAGAACGCCCCGTGGAGCCAAACCAACTGGAGACAATGGAGGAAAGAATGGAGGAAAGAATGGAGAAAAAAATGGAGGAAAGAAGAAAAAGAAGAAGGCAAATAACTAGATGAACGAGTCAAATAACACAAGTTTTAATTTTATAAATTGAGTTATTTTTTTTATTTCTTTTTAGTTAAAAAGGTGTGAAACATGAGATAAAGAATCACGAATAATGCGGTAAACCCCTCTACATAGTTTTCAAGAATATTCATACGAATAAAATACATATCATGTCCAGTTTTATCTAATGCTTCAACATAAAAAAACCGAATTGAGGTTAATATTCTGCCAATAAAAAACAGAAATAATGGAAAAACAAAGTAAATATTTTCATCGGCCAATATTATGGTAAATAAAAATAAATAAATAACACTTTTTAAGATTGGACCCAAACCATGAAAGTCTGGATTTCCATCTCCATCCTGAAAAATGCCGGTGTAATATTTACCTTCTTCTTTTTTAATCTTTGTTAAGTAGGATTTATTGTTTGTTAAGTAGGATTTATTGTTGTTGTCATTCATTTTATATATTATATAATAATATTATATAAAAATGCAAGCTTAAGATTCAAGATATTATTTATTTTTTTTAAATAAAATATACAAAATAGCAATAAATGCTAAAACTGCACCGATTATATTATCATTAACAGTTGAATTTAAAAAATGAGAATCTTCTCCTTTTTCTGCTAATAAGTTAACATAAAAAAAACGAACACCATTTAATATGCAACCTATCATATAAAGAATTAACGCATATAATGTGTATTTGTAGTTTTTTTTAACTGCGTAATATATAGCAATTATTAAAAAGATATATTTTGTTATTATTGGAATATTTCCAAAATGAGGGTTTCCTCTGGGAGTTGCAAATGGTCCAGTATAAAATGTTCCTTCTTCAATTTTATATGCTTTTAATTTTTCCCATTCTCTATCTGTTTCTCCTTGAATTGCCGTAGGTGAACTATTATCGCTATTTTGATTTTGATTTGAATTTGCTGAATTCATATAATATATATATACTAAAAATAATATAATTGCCAAAAACACAAATTATATTATTAACTAAACACAAAATTTTATAGCTATTGGAACATTCGCTTATAATTTCTTTGTCCACGTGTAAGACAACAAATATAACCCGACAAAGAAAAATAATCCACCTTCTACTGCGTTTTCTAGTACATTCATATCAATAAAAAATTCATCATCGCCGTTTTTAACTAAAGTATTAACATAATAAAAACGAATGGCATTCAATACTTTTCCTATTGCACCAATAATAAAAATGTAACCCGCATAAAAAATATTTTTTGATAACACAATAAACAAAATGTATATATAAAATAGTCCCTTTAAAATTGGACCCAGTCCCTTAAAATCGGGGCTTCCATCTTTATCAGAAAACCATCCAACATAAACTTTTTTGTTTTGTTTTTTTAACATATCCGCAACATTACTACTAGACATTATATAGTATCATGTTAAAAAAATATTTTTATTGAATAAAAAGTAAAATAATGCAAAAAATTGCCAAAATGGTGTCAAATGCATTATGATATACAGCATAACTCAAAAATTTATCATCAGCTTGACCCGAATCACGTGGGTTTACATAATAAAAACGAATACCATTAATTATTGAACCCGCTGCTAAAAGTGCAACAAAATAACTAGCGTACTTGTATTTTTTAGTTATTAATAAATATAATCCAAATAAGGGAATTGCTTCTTCTAAAATATATCCATAATATCTTATATCCGGGTTTCCGCGACCATCATTAAAAATTCCATTGTAAAATCTTCTATATACATTTGAATGTATTGTAGAAGCTATTTCAGTTGGTTGTTTATAAGAGTCTGAATTTTTATTAGCATAAGTATCCATTATATATTACTGCAACAAATAAATTTTTATTTTGCTTTCTAAAAAGAATAAAAAAGAAAAATTAAGTAATCCTATATATATAATGACAACAACATTTTGGTCCAATGATCCAACTATTCTATTTAATAAAGACTATGTTTTACAATTATGGCCATCATCATCCATGACTTACGAAGGGAAATTAAACGCAATTACTCGTCTAGTAATTATAATGACAATTTTAGGATATATTGCAACCATGTCAACGAATATAATTTTAGTCGGTTTTGCAACAATTGTAGTAATTTTTACAATGTACAAGTTAAGAAAACCCAAGGTTACAAGAGATACCTTGAATGGAGATAAAGAAGGATTTAGTGGAATTGATATTAAAAATCAAGAAGCCAAAATTATTACACCAGATACTCTTAAAACTTATTTAAAATCAGAGTTTATGCCTACAAATAAGAAAAATCCACTAGGTAACGTATTGCTTACTGAAATTATGGATAACCCAACTAGAAAACCAGCACCACCATCTTTCAACACAGAGGTTTATGAAGATATTAATGTATCTACTAAAAAAATGGTTCAAAGCCTAAATCCTGGAATCAAAAATACTAATAAACAGTTATACGGAGATTTAGGCGAACAATTTGAATTTGACCAATCTCAATGGTCTTTTTATTCAACTCCCAACACAAAGATTCCCAACGACCAAGGAGCATTCGCTGATTATTTATATGGTGATATGCCAAGCTGCCGTGATGGTAACGCTTTTGCTTGCATACAAGATAACATTAGATACAATTTGTATTAATCTGGTAAATGATGGACAAACAAAAAAAACGATTTTTAATTTCATAATTTCATAATTTAATACTTTTCTTTAGTAAAAAAATAAAAGTATTATATATAAATGGCATACGTCACAGATTTCACCTTTGATAACATGAGCAGAATTGGAAATGATACCTGTTTTCAAGACCAGGAAACCCTTCAAAACATTAGCTCATGCAACTATCTATTACAAAACTATTTTGCGAACGATTGCACGATGAAAAACCCCATCGCTTTAGCAACTTCTCAGCCTTGTGTTTTTTACAATGGCACGAGCCCCGTTGGCTCTGGTGGTTGTGTTGTTGATGAGAGCTCCAAGTTGTTACTTGGAAGCATTCAAACTCACCCCAAGTGCAGAATTGACTTATTTCAACGTCCTTTTGCCACAGTTCCATACTTAGGTCGCGGCTCAGTTGACCCCATATTAGAGGCGCAAATTCAACAAGGAGAACTCTTGACAAATAAACGCAGCGTTAACAAACTTGCTGAGAAAAGTTACATTAAATATCAAAGCACTCCTTTATTACCAAGCGTTCAAGAACGTGTATCCAACCCAGCATATTGCGTTGAGGGTGTTGCGGCTGAGGGCTGGGTAAGAGGTGGTGTCCCCTCTCGCGAATTAACGAGAGACCGCGATTTTTACGCAAATCACACTTCTAGTCAATATGTTTAAAAACAATATAAAATTAAATTCATAAAATACTATATGTATAATTTACAATTCATTTCTACATATAGCTACTACGACCCAGAACTAAGAAACAAATTTCATTCTGGAGAAAATATTAATTTGGAAGATGTTAACGGGTTTGAAGAATTATCACAGGTAATATACCAAGCAGATTTATTAAGAGCTTTTGGATTTACTATTGCAGATTTAGAAGCTGAAATAGAATTTAACACAACATTAATGCATGAACTATATAATCAATTTAAAACTCATCCTACTTTCTTAGAATGCATAGAAAAAGCCAAAAATAAACATTTTTGTCAAGATTTAGAAGCTGCATTTATTACCTTGTTTTCTTATGACTATTTTTTCTTAACGCATAAATGCATTTGCGAGCATTTAACAGATGCAAATATAACAACAGAGTCTATTGAAAATCTTAAAAGAGCATTAGATTAATGCTATAAAAAAAATAATAAATAATTCTATTTATTATATATATTATGGCATCTACACGAAACATAAATACTTTTGGAAACTATAATTTAGAGCAAAGACAATTCAAACAATCAGAGGTATACACCTTGTATCCTAACTCACAATATGGAGCAGCATATGATACAAAACTTCCTGGAAATGGAGTAAACCCGGCTCAAATCCCATGGAATCAATTATCGTACAACGCACCTGATATTGAATCCTTTTTGTTTGGAATCAACTCAACCAATTTAGTTAACCCCGCCGGGCCTTTGCGACCTGAATTGAAAACTTTGCAAACTGCTAATTTTTTTGAAAAAACGCCAACATTAATGCCTGAACCTTTGGCCATTGAAAAAAATCAGCGACCTTTTCCAGCTCCTTAAAAATATTAATTATTGCAATTGTTATAATACTTATTATAACAATTACACTAATATTTGCAATTGTTATAATAAGTATTTTCAATAAATTGGCATATAAATAATTTTTACTAATATAAATATAAAATATATAATTATGTTGAACTATAGAGAATATTTAGATGCAAGAAAATGTTGCAATACTTCTTCAAATAACGTGGAGGTATTTAGAGGACCTCAAGGACCTCAAGGGCCAACTGGAGCTCCAGGTAGTGCTAGCAATACTGGAGCAACTGGTCCTGCCGGAACTAATGGAACTAATGGAACCGATGGTCTCACTGGAGCAACTGGTCCAGGAGGACCTACACCAGTAGCAGATTGTTGGGGAGATTACTTGTATTGGAATAACCAAACAACACCTGGGGCGTGGACTGTGGGAGATTCAAATATTACGATTGGTTGTCACGCGGGAGAGACTGCTCAAGGAACAAGTGCAGTTGCGTTGGGGTTTTATGCTGGTCAAAATAGTCAAGGAACACAAGCTGTGGCCATTGGGTTAGAAGCTGGTATTAATTCCCAAGGAATAAATTCTATTGCAATTGGTTGGCAGGCTGGACATGATTCACAATTAGAAAATGCTGTTGCGATTGGCGCTAGTGCTGGTTATAATAATCAAGGAACTTTTGCCGTTGCAATTGGTTATCAAGCTGGCAATCAAGACCAAGGTACAAATGCAATTGCTATTGGCACTACTGCCGGTTATGAAGTTCAAGGCTCACAAGCAGTCGCAATTGGTAACCAGGCTGGCAATTACTATCAAGGGTTAAGCGCGGTTGCACTTGGTGACCAATCTGGCTACACTAGTCAAGGAACTTTTGCAACTGCAATTGGCTACCAAGCAGGCTACGATAGTCAAGGAACAAATGCAGTTGCTATTGGCAACCAAGCTGGCTACACTAGTCAAGGGTTAAGTGCGGTTGCAATTGGTGTCCAATCTGGCTACACTAGTCAAGGAACTTTTGCAACTGCAATTGGTTACCAGGCAGGCAACGATAGTCAAGGAACAAATGCAGTTGCTATTGGCTACCAAGCTGGCGGACAATTTCAAGGTTCTAGTTCAATTTCTATTGGCTATCTTGCTGGTAATAATCATCAAGGAAGTAATGCTATTGCCATTGGTGAGAAAACTGGTCAAGACACGCAACGTGCAACAGCAATCGCAATTGGTTTTAAAGCTGGAAAAAATGACCAAGGAACAAGCGCTGTGGCTATTGGTGAGGACACTGGTCAAGACAATCAAGGCACACAAGCAATTGCAATTGGAAATCAAGCTGCAGTTCAATCCCAAAGAGCTAATGCTGTGGCAATTGGTTTTAAAGCTGGCAATCAAGACCAAGGCACAAATGCAATTGCACTTGGTAATCAAGCTGGCCAAAGTCGTCAAGGAATAAATTCAGTTGCAATTGGTAATAAAGCTGGCCAAACTAGTCAACAAACTAATTCTGTTGCAATTGGTAATTCGGCTGGCGCACAACTACAACAATATAGTAGTATTGCAATTGGCAACTCTGCTGGACAAAATATTCAAAGTGAATTTGCTGTTGCGATTGGTGATTTTGCTGGTCAAACTTTGCAAAATAGCTATGCCATTGCAATTGGAAGACAGGCTGGGAGAGGCCGACAAGGTGTTAGCTCAATAGCAATTGGCGCTCAAGCCGGAGAAAATTCTCAGCAAAATAGTGCAATTGCTGTTGGGTTCTATGCAGGAAATTTGTCTCAAGGAACAAATGCAGTTGCTATTGGTGAGCAAGCTGGAGCAACAAATCAAGGAATTAATGCTGTGGCAATTGGATATGTAGCGGGACAAACAACCCAAGGAACTGCCGCGGTTGCTATAGGATGGGAAGCAGGAAATTTAAATCAGGGCGAAAATTCTATTGCAGTTGGAAATGGCTCTGGAGCAACAAATCAAGGGACAAACTCTATTGCCATTGGTTTTGGCGCTGGTCAATTTTATCAAAATATAAGTGCTATAGCAATTGGAAATGCAGCTGGCCAAGCTACTCAAGGTTCTGGTGCAATTGCTATTGGACGATTAGCCGCAGAAAAGGGTCCTCAAGGAAATAATGCAATTGCTATGGGCAATCAAGCTGGGCGAACTAATCAAAGCACCGGAGCTGTAGCAATTGGAGATAAAGCGGGCGAAATAGAGCAGTTACCATATTCAGTTTCAATTGGCCATAATGCAGGTGCAAGATATCAATCAACAACCGCTATTGCTATTGGAGACTCTGCTGGTAGATATACTCAAGGTTTAAATGCGATTGCTATTGGAACAACTGCTGGACAAACAAATCAGGGAACAAACGCCATTTCTATTGGAACAAATTCTGGCGTTACTGGTCAAGGTAGAAACGCAATTGCTATTGGTGGTGGCACCATTAATGGTGCAGGGTTTTCTAACCAAGGAACAAGTGCAATTGCATTTGGAGGAAGCGCTGGACAAACATTTCAAGGTCAAGGAGCTATTGCTATTGGCCAATCTTCTGGTTCTGGAACGCAAGGAACAAATGCTATTGCTATTGGTTTAAATGCTGGAAGTAGATTTCAAGGAACTAATGCAATTGCTATAGGTTTTAATGCGGCGTTTACCAATCAGGGACAAAATGCTATTGCTATTGGGTTACAGGCTGGACAGACAAATCAGGGAGAGAACGCAATAGCTATTGGTAACTTGGCAGGAGTAACAAATCAAAGCGTTAATTCTATAATTTTGAATGCCAGTGGAACTATATTAAATGGCACGCAACAAGGCTTTTATGCTGCACCCATTAGAAATGCAACACAAGCAAATTCATTATTTTATGACATAACAACTAAAGAAATTACTTATGGTCCTGGAATAATAGGAACTACAGGTGCCACCGGTCCAACTGGTTTACAAGGAATTCCAGGGACAGCTACAGCAACCGGAGCAACTGGTTATACAGGACCAACAGGTCTACAAGGAATTCCAGGGACAGCTACAGCAACCGGAGCAACTGGTTTTACAGGACCAACTGGCCCACAAGGAATTCCAGGGACAGCTACAGCAACCGGAGCAACAGGAAGAACAGGTCCAACGGGCCCACAAGGAATCCCAGGAACAGCTACATCAACTGGTGCAACTGGTTATACAGGACCAACTGGTTTTACAGGCCCACAAGGAATCCCAGGAACAGCTACATCAACTGGTGCAACTGGTTATACAGGACCAACTGGTCCAACTGGTTTTACAGGCCCACAAGGAATCCCAGGAACAGCCACATCAACAGGTGCAACTGGTTATACGGGACCAACCGGCCCAACTGGTTTTACAGGCCCACAAGGAATCCCAGGGACAGCCACATCAACTGGTGCAACTGGTTATACAGGGCCAACTGGTTTTACAGGCCCACAAGGAATCCCAGGAACAGCTACATCAACGGGTGCAACTGGTTATACAGGTCCAACAGGTTATACAGGCCCACAAGGAATCCCAGGAACAGCTACATCAACGGGTGCAACTGGTTATACAGGTCCTTGTTGCCCCGGACCAACAGGACCAGAAGGACCAGCTGGACCTGCTGGCGGTACTTTGGCAAACTATGGGACATTTTTTAATGGTTATCTTACCGATACCACTGCAATCCCAAATGCAACTTTAATAACTTGTTCTTGGCCAGGTTATGGGTTTGCATATCAATTTCCGTCTTATGGAATTACTATTCCAAATGATGCAAGTTCAAACATTGTTGTGTCAAGTTCAGGAACATATTATTTTGATTTTTCGCTGCAAGTGCAACAAACCAAGCCGATAGGCCCGATAGTAGGTACGTTAAATGGTTTTATACTTATTTATTTTTATGTAAATGGTACCGAACAAGAATGGACTACGGCTTATCCTTATTTTCATTGGAGCGACGCGGCTGAAGGTTTTTATACCGCAAGTAGCTTATTAAATTTAAACGCAAATGATATTGTAAACATTAAATTTCTAGTGGCTGGAGACGCTGTTTCTACAGCAATATATTATAGGGCAATCAATGGCCGAAGTCCCGGGTATTCTGTTCGCGTATTCCAAATAGCAGGTCAAGGAAGTACAGGATTTACTGGTCCTAGTGGTCCTACTGGTCCTACAGGAAGAACAGGTCCAACAGGTCCCACTGGTCCAGGATTACCAACGGCTACTTTTTGGGGAGATTACTTGTATTGGAACAATAAAACAACTCCTGCTGCGTGGGCCGTGGGAGACCCAAATATAACTCTAGGACGTAATGCTGGACAAACCAACCAAGGAACAAACGCAGTTGCATTGGGTTACTATGCAGGCAATTTCAATCAAGGAACAAACGCAGTTGCGATAGGTTATCAAGCTGGGCAGAACACGCAAGGAACAAGCGCCATTGCAATCGGTGAAAATTCTGGTGTTTCAACTCAAGGACAAAGAGCTGTAGCAATTGGGTATCAAGCAGGTCAAACGGCTCAAGGACAAAATGGAATTGTCATTGGAAATTCAGCTGGCCGCGGAAATCAAGGAAACAATGCAGTTGCTATTGGAAGCACGGCTGGACAAACATTTCAAGCAACCGGTTCTGTGGCAATTGGTTATCAAGCAGGACAAAATACTCAAGGTTCTAATGCAATTTCCATTGGAACAAATTCTGGCGTTTTTAGTCAAGGAAGAAATTCTATTGCAATTGGTGGTGGACTTAATACTGGTGCTGGTTATTTTAATCAAGGAACAAGTGCGATTGCCTTTGGTGGAAGCGCTGGGCAAACAAATCAAGGACAAAATGCAATTGCCATTGGCCAGTCTTCTGGCACTATTACGCAAGGTATAAATGCTATTGCAATTGGCTTAAATGCAGGACAAACAAATCAAGGGCAGAATTCAATCGCTATTGGTTATTTAGCTGGTGCAACAAACCAAGCCACTAATTCAATTGCCATTGGATATTTAGCTGGAGCGACAAATCAAAGCACTAATTCTATCATTTTGAATGCGACTGGAAATGTATTAAATGGAACACAACAAGGGTTTTATGCGGGACCTATTAGAAATGCATCTCAAACAAATTCATTGTTTTATGACACTCAAACACAAGAAATTACTTATGGTGCGGCTGGAACTGGAGGGTCTGCTTCAAACATAGTAGCGAGTTATTATTATTCTGGAGCAGCTGTAGCTATAGGCGATACAGATCCAGTAACTCTACCCTTTCCAACGCAAATAGTCTCCGCTGGTGGCATTGTTACAAATGGAACTGGCACAACCTTTACAATACCAAAAACAGGATATTACGAAATAGCTTATAATACAACAATAACTAGCACACAGACTGATGCAGCAAGTTTTTCCTATACAGCAACATCAAAAATATTAAACGGTGCAACACCAATTACAGGAAGCACTTATTCTACAATTGTAAAAGCCTATAACATAGCCACTTCACCAAACTATGCGCCTCCAGACTCATATCATGCTAATGCTCCATTTATAGCATTATTAACAGTAGGTGATGTATTATCTGTTACTCTACAATTAAACATTGTAAATAACAATTTTTATAATTATAATTTTATTTCAATCAAGCAAGTTGCAACAGATATAGGTGGAACAATAAGTTATTACGTAACTGGCATAATTCCAAATAGTTTAACAATATATGATCGGGTCAATTTGCCAGCGCCCTACATCGGTATTGGTGTGCCAATTAATTCAACTGGTGGTTCACTAACAAATGGGACACTATTTAATGCTCCAAGTGGGGGTTTAAAAATATTTCAAGTAACAGCTACCTATGATATTCTATTTAACGGTGTGCCTGAAGGAGTAAATCTATATTTTAAATTATATATTCCATCAACCCCAAGTTATAACTTTGCATACACTTTTAGATATGCTTCGTTAAATCAATATGCATATTTTTCTCAGCCAGCACCACCAGGAAACGTTTCTGGCACATTTACTGATTATTTTAATTTAGGCACGACTATTCCAGCAGGAACCCCTTGTTATTTACAATTATACGCAATCCTACCAGGTCCAACCACTAACACCACCACCACAGGTGATTCAGCAACTAATTCTAGGCTAACATTTATAATTCAAAATTTAACGCAACTTTAAAAATGCAACAAAAAGTTATATTTATAATAATAATATAAATATAATAATGTCAAAATATTCTACTTATTCAGGTAATCAAAAGTGTTGCCCTTCAAATAAAACTTTAGCATTAGTTACAGGACCTCAAGGACCACAAGGTCCGCAAGGTATACCAGGCACTGCAACCAACACTGGAGCGACTGGTCCTACTGGTCCTACAGGTCCTACTGGAAGAACCGGTCCAACGGGTCCTCAAAGCACTGTAACAGGGCCAACCGGTCCAATTGGAAGAACAGGTCCTCAAAGCACTATAACAGGTCCTACGGGTTACACAGGACCTCAAGGAATTCCAGGGACATCAACAGCAACTGGAGCAACTGGTTATACAGGACCAACTGGTTATACAGGGCCTCAAGGCATACCAGGAATAGCCACATCAACTGGAGCAACTGGACCAACTGGTGTAACTGGTCCGACTGGGCCAACAGGACCAACAGGACCAACGGGACCAACAGGTTTTACAGGTCCACAAGGAATACCGGGAACGGCTACAGCAACCGGAGCAACTGGTTATACAGGTCCAACGGGTCCAACGGGTTTTACAGGCCCACAAGGAATTCCTGGTACAAGCACATCAACCGGTGCAACTGGTTTCACAGGTCCAACGGGTTTTACCGGCCCACAAGGAATTCCAGGGACAGCTACATCAACCGGAGCAACTGGTTTCACAGGACAAACTGGTCCAACGGGTTATACAGGCCCACAAGGAATCCCAGGGACAGCCACATCAACGGGTGCAACTGGTTTTACAGGACGAACCGGCCCAACTGGTTTTACAGGCCCACAAGGAATCCCAGGGACAGCTACAGCAACTGGAGCAACCGGTTATACAGGACCAACGGGTTTTACGGGCCCACAAGGAATCCCGGGAACAGCAACAGCAACAGGTGCAACTGGTTATACGGGACCAACCGGCCCAACTGGTTTTACAGGTCCACAAGGAATCCCAGGAACAGCTACATCAACGGGTGCAACTGGTTATACGGGTCCAACGGGTTTTACGGGCCCACAAGGCATCCCAGGAACAGCAACGGCAACGGGCGCAACGGGTTTCACAGGTCCAACAGGTTATACAGGCCCACAAGGAATCCCAGGAACAGCCACATCAACGGGTGCAACTGGTTATACAGGACGAACTGGGCCAACAGGTTTCATAGGACCAACTGGTTTCACAGGTTCGGTAGGACCAACAGGACCAACAGGACCAACCGGCCTTCAAAGCAACGTAACGGGACCCACTGGATATACAGGATATACAGGACCGTGTTGCACTGGTCCCACAGGTCCGGGAGGTCCAACCGGCGAAGCGGGTGCTGGTATTGTCCCAGCTGGAGCTGTAATGTTATTTGCTATGCCCACGGCGCCATCTGGTTGGTTGGCATGCGACGGTTCTATACAACTCTCATTTTCATATCCAACATTGTATTCACTAATTGGTGGCATTTATGGACCAGTTACTCCAGTTGGACCATATTTTCTATTTTATTTGCCAGATTTACGAGGCTTGTTTGTTCGCGGTTGGGGAACGGGTGCAACCGGCGCACCCGGAAGATTTGACTCTGGAAGAGCATTTGGTTCAACTCAAGAAGAACAATTACAAAAACACAAACATATATCATCAAACAATGATTGTCAAAATTACAATTTTGTAAATGGAACGGGAGTTGGAACATATAATTCCTATTGTGATACAGGTGGAATTGGTTCAGGCGCTGGTGCAAGTTTAACTGGCGATGGCACACAAGTAAATAATAATGTAGCAGATAATGCATTTGTTGGAAATGAAACAAGACCAGTTAATATTGCCATGTTGTATTGCATCAAGTATTAAACAACAATTTTAGATACAAGTGAGAGCAATAATATAATAATTTCCATGACATTATTAAATTACATTGCAATTATTATATTATCGCAATGTAATATAATAATGACAAGTTATACAAGTAGCTATACAAATTATTTAGGCGCAAGAAGATGCTGTGAATTGCAAAATGCTGGATTACCCGGTCCAATTGGTCCTCAGGGCATTCCCGGAACACGCGGTTCAGCTGGTGTAACAGGATATACTGGACCTCTAGGCCCAACTGGAAGAAGTTGCAGGGGGCCGACTGGTCCGGCTGGGGCTAAACCTTTTATCATTGACCATCCTTTAAACTCTGAAAAATACTTGGTTCATGCCTGTTTAGAAGGACCAGAAGCCGGTGTTTATTATAGAGGAAAAGGCGAAATTATAGACAATGAGTCCGTTACAATCCAGTTACCCGATTATGTTTCAAAATTAGCCAACAACTTTACAATTCAACTCACTTCTATTTACTCAAAAGAGAGAAATGAGCCCAATATATTACAAGCAACTGATGTTGAGAATAACGAATTTAATGTGTATGGCAAAAATGGCAAGTTTTTTTGGTCTGTTTATGGATTGCGATATGATATTTTAGTTGAACCTGATAAAAATTCAATTAATGTAAACGGTGATGGACCTTATAAATGGTATTAAAAACATTAATATAATAACAGTAATATATAAAATGTCAAATTCGCAATATTTAGGTTATTTAGGAACACAAACGTGTTGCAATTCTAAAAAAAGAGGAGTGCAAGGACCTCAAGGAATTCAAGGGCCTACTGGTCCAAAAGGATTATTTGGCGCTACAGGACCTCAAGGAATACAGGGGCCAACTGGCTTTAGTTGCACTGGTCCAACTGGTCCAAAAACATTTATTATAGACCATCCTTCTAATGAAAACAAATATTTAGTTCACGCTTGTTTAGAAGGACCAGAAGCCGGGGTTTATTACCGTGGAAAAGCAACTATTGAAAACAATGAATCTGTTACAATCCAACTTCCTGATTATGTTGCGCCACTTGCAACAGAACTAACGGTTGAATTGACTTCAGTTTATTCAAATACTAATGTCCCTACCGTTTATGAAACAACGGAAATTGAAAATAATCAATTCACAGTTTATGGTAAAAATGGTAGTTTTTATTGGACCGTTTATGGAAAAAAGAATGAAATTTTAATTGAACCTGACAAAAATAGCATCAATGTTCGCGGAGAAGGACCTTATACCTGGTATTAAATCATATTTACCCAAATTAATAATATAAACACAAAATCCTATTATATTATTAACTACATGACCGAAAATACTGTAACTATAGTAAGCGCATTTGTTGCAAATGCAAATCAAAGAAAAGATAGAAGCATCAGTGATTATATTGCCTATGGAAAAAAACTAATGGCTGTACCAATAAATAAAATTATTTTTTTTGATAAAACTGTAATAGAACATTTGCCAAATGAGTGTTTCAATGAAAATACGCTAATTATACCAACAAAAAAGGAAGATATATATTTAAATAAATATAAAGAGCAAATAACCGAGTTTCAGTTAAATACGACTTGCGAAGAAAAAGATACCTTAGATTATATGTTTACAATGTGTAATAAAACAGAATGTATTAGAAGTGCCATTTTATTAAATCCATTTCAATCAACACAATTTGTCTGGGTAGATTTTGGAATCAATCACGTCTTTAAGGATAGAACCAATGAAGAATTCACTTCTATAGTTCTTGGTTTGAGAGAAAAAGTTTTTGAAAATGTAAGAATTGCGTCAATATGGAATCCGTATTTTTACGAAATGATTCTCAATAATTTTAGGTCGGATGTTTATAAAGATATAATGTGGTTTTTTGCTGGAGGAGTTTTTGGAGGAGATTCCAAAGCATTAATAAGATTTGCCGATTTAACAAAAGAGCAATGCATAAAAGTAATTGAAGAAAAACACACATTAATGTGGGAAGTAAATATATGGTTTAAAGTGTTTTTAGAAAATAAAGAACTTTTTTCTCTCTACACCAGCGACCACAATCCTTCTATCCTTGAGAATTATTAATATAAGAAACTAAATTGTCAATGTACGTTTTATTATAAACAGAAATAATAGTACTTCTATCCCAAGAACTATACGTGCAAATAACGCGGTCATTTTCAACTATTAAACCTAAACAATATTCAATGCATTCGGTGTCAAATTTAAACGGAGCTGAATACCTTAATAATTTCATATTCTCATCAAACACTGAAAATATGTGATAATAATGTCTCGGTTGCTCATAAGAAACAATGTGTCCAACAAACCACAGTTCATTTTTATATTTAAATCCATTAGTTGAACCTCTTACATGAGTGAATATTTTTGGCATTTCTAAGGTTTTAATAATGTTTAATTTTCCAAGTGATTCATCAATTTTACATAAAGTAAGAGGAAACCATTTATACACTACATGCAAGTCATTTTCTACATTTACATAAACCCAGTTTTTTTCGCAATCTGACTCATTAAAAGATGGTTTAATTTCTATTGGCTTTAAAATATTATCTTCTTCCATTGGCGCGTATTTTCCAATAACG